>Ga0233445_1000094_pt1 | contig 136325 bp, 118 predicted proteins | sample SI_124_October20_5_FD_182779 | JGI IMG/M metagenome (GOLD analysis project Ga0233445, IMG submission 182779) | Seawater microbial communities from Saanich Inlet, British Columbia, Canada - SI_124_October2016_100_MG | ecosystem: Environmental > Aquatic > Marine > Inlet | place: Canada: British...
TGGATTTTTAAAAAAGAATCCTGATACTGCAAATAGATGTCTGGTCAAAGGATCTATTCTTTTTGGCACCATGAAGCAGATTAAAAAGATCATGAGACAACGCAATGAATTTTTTAACACTTTTTGGAGATTGTTTTTTAAACGTGAAGGGATTTGTATTTTTTTTCTTGACTAAACTTATCATAGATGTCCCCAGATTATCTATTTATCACACTTTTTTACCTGTTCATAATATTTTTTAAATAAGAGTTATTCTTGACATAAAAACCTAAATCGTTTAATTAACGGCTTAAATTTACAGGTATTTATTATCTACTAAGAGGATATTATGGCAAAAGGCAAAACCGTCCAACATTTAATTGATAAAGAATGGTGCAAAGGGTGTGGCATATGCATTCATTTCTGTCCCAAAAATGTTCTTGAATTTGATAAAAACGATAAGGCAGAAGCTATAAGACCTGAAGATTGCATTGCATGTAAACTCTGCGAACTTCGATGCCCTGATTTAGCAATACAAATCATAGAAGACGGGGAAGGGGAAAATGAAAAACAATAATAATATCAGGTTTGTCCAGGGGAACGAGGCCTGTGTTGAAGGTGCCATCTATGCAGGGATAGAATTTTTCGCAGGATACCCCATCACCCCTTCAACTGAAATAATGGAACATCTGGCCTACCGCCTTCCCCAGAAAGGTGGAAAGTTCATCCAGATGGAAGATGAAATTGGATCCATGGGAGCCATAATTGGTGCCTCACTCACAGGCCACAAGGTAATGACAGCCACTTCCGGCCCGGGGTTCTCTCTTAAGCAGGAAGCTTTAGGGTATGCCTGTATGGCGGAAATCCCTTGTGTCATTGCCAATGTACAGCGTGGCGGTCCTTCAACAGGCAACCCGACCCATGTCAGCCAGGGAGATGTAAACCAGGCAAGATGGGGAACACATGGTGATCATGCCATCATCGCTTTGACAGCTTCCAATCATCAGGATATATTCAAAATAACGGTTGAAGCATTTAACATGGCTGAAACCTATCGCACCCCTGTGGTCCTCCTGCTGGATGAAACCATCGGCCATATGCGTGAAAAACTTGTGATTCCGGAAACAGGGGAGATCCCTGTGGTGGAGCGTCTCAGGACCTCTGTCAAAAAAGGGGTGGATTATCATCCCTATCTTCCAAGAGAGGACGGCAGGCTGCCCATGTCTGATTTCGGCAGTGAACACAGATATAATGTCACAGGGCTTTTCCACGACATGTGGGGGTTTCCGAATAGCAGTCCGCAAGTTGTCAATGAACTTTTGCGACACCTTGTGGATAAGATAGAAAACAATGTCAACAGCATCAACATGTACAAGGAATACTGGATGGATGATGCGGAATTCATATTGGTCTCCTATGGATCATCTGCAAGATCCGCCATTCACATGGCAAAAAACAGGAGGGCAAGGGGCATAAAGATCGGCGTTCTGGAACTGCAGACCCTCTGGCCCTTCCCCGCTGATATGGTCAAGGAAAAATGTGCCGGGGCAAAAGCCATTATGGTGGTTGAAATGAACATGGGACAGATCGTCACCCAGGTTAAAAGTGCAGTCGATAACCCGGATAGTGTTTTTCTTGCCAACAGGATTGACGGAGAATTAATATCACCAACGGATATCAAAACTGTTTTTAGAATGATCCAGGGAAAAGGGGTGTAACATGACAGAAAAACCGTTTAATTTTAAAAACTATATCAGGCCGCGGTTCTTTCCCCATATCTGGTGTCCGGGATGTGGTCACGGGATTGTGTTGGGTTCTTTATTAAGGGCAGTCCATGAACTGGGTCTAAATAAAAATGAAATCGTAATAACTTCAGGTATTGGATGTTCATCCAGGATTTCAGGATATGTTGATTTTCATTCCCTTCATACCATCCATGGAAGAGCCCTTTCTTTTGCCACAGGTGTAAAACTTTCCAAGCCAGGCTTAAAAGCTATTGTCCCCATGGGAGATGGTGATGCCCTTGCAATTGGAGGTAACCATTTTATTCATGCGGCCAGAAGAAATATTGATATCACAGCCATTGTCATGAACAACAGAATTTACGGCATGACCGGTGGTCAATTTTCGCCCTTGTCCGGGACTGGCAAAAAAGCAACCACAGCACCTTATTCAACAATTGACAGGCCTTTTGATGTGGTTGAACTGGCCAGGAGTGCAGGCGCAACTTTTGTAGCCCGATCCACAGTATTCCATGCCAATGAATGCAAAGACCTCATCAAAAAAGGGATAAGTCATAAAGGTTTTTCCGTTATAGAAATCCTGACACAATGCCCCACATATTACGGAAGAAAAAATAAAGAAGGGGACGCTATCCAGATGATGGAAAGCTATAAAACAGATACTGTAAAGATTGGATCTAAAAAGTTGGAAAAAAATCCTGATTTAATCCAAAGGGGAATTTTTGTTGAGAATACAGATGTCCCTGAGTATTGTGAGGCCTATGACGAAATTATTCAAGCCGCAATGAAAGGAAAAGCATAATGGAACGGTTAAGATTAGTTTTTTCAGGTTCAGGAGGACAAGGCGTTATAACTGCCGCCATCATCCTTGCCAAGGCTGCAGTTCTTTTTGAAAACAAAAATGCCATCCAGTCCCAGAGCTATGGGGCAGCAGCAAGGGGTGGTGCCACCCGAAGTGATATAATAATTGATGATTCCCAAATATATTTTCCAAAAGTTATTCAGCCTAATGTACTGGTCAGTCTAACCCAGGAAAGCTATAATAAATTTGCACCGATCATCCGGCCGGGCGGCCTGCTTTTGGTGGATTCAAAATATGTCACCATTGGAAAAAAAGTAGATGCAAAACATATCACTCTTCCAATGTTTGATACTATAATGGAAAAAATTGGAAAACCCATTGTTTTTAATATCTGCATGTTGGGAGCCCTGATCGGCATTTCAGGACTTATCAAACCTGAATCCATTTTAAAAGTCCTTAAGACAAGCATTCCTGAAGATTTTATGGCAATGAATAAAAAAGCCCTGGATCTTGGATTGAAAATGGGCAAAAAAGAAAAATATTAATGATGTAATTTTGTTTAGCAGCCCCTGCTACAGCAGGCGGTAACTGTTTAATCATCCTTTGCAGAAGATGATTTAGGGCCGGCTGTCGGGAAAAGGTCTTCTATATTCAAGCCTTTAATTTTCCTTAAGCATTCTTCCAAGGCGTTTGGTTCATTCTCACCAGCCCCCTGGTGTTCCGGTTTTGCCACAATATTGACCAGATTCGGCACTGCAATAAACTTGTCTGCCAGATTCCCCTGGATTTTCTGATGAACATCTATATAAATCATTCTTCCATTTCTGATCAGATTGTACCTTGAAATCTTTGTCAGAATATCATCTTGATGAAGATCCATATTTTATTTTCCTCCTTTTTCAAAATAATTTTAAATACCCATGACCTTGGGCATGGTTTATTTACAAGAACCCAAAGCCCTGGACCAGATAGTATATCATTCAAGGAATGTCAACAGACCCGGCTGCGTTGACCTATTCTTTCCATGCTTTTATGCCCGCTGCCTTTAAACCGACATTTATTAGAAATGGCAACCTTGCCATTTCTAATAAATACGTATAAGTTGGTGACTAATTGTCGCCTTTTTTTTGTGTCTGCAAGCCGGCTGACAATAGAACGGCAGAGCCTGATAGCAAGGCCAAGCTGGCTTTAGTGCAACCTGTGAGACCTTAAATACCTTTCGGTAATTTGCTAAATGTCGAAAATGCCAACATTGGCATTTCCGACATTTAGCTGGATATAAAAAAAACTCGATATCAGTCCTTGGCAATTAACTGATCGTAAAAAGTCCGATTTTGCCTATTTTTGTGGCGTAACCTACTTAAATAATTGATCCTGCTTTTCCTAATTTTAACTTTTTACAGGATCATCAATATTCGAGGGGGGGGGTATATATTAGTAAGTGTAATATAGAATAATGGCTTTTGATAAAGGTTCCAGCTCATATAACTTAATGGCTGGTAAAAAATATGATTCCTTCCAGCCACAAGATATGGGGCAGTGTTTTAATTCAAAAATCAGAAGAATATCCCTGTTATTCTTTAATTTTAAAAGACTGGAATATCGAGCCATATCGCCATTACCATTAAAAGGGATATTACTTTCTATCCAGCACCTTTCGAATGGTCTGGGCAATTCCCCGTATATTAATTGGTTTCATGACGTAAGCCGCTAAGCCCAATTCTTTCGCCTTTTCTTCATCCACAAGGGCGCTATGGCCTGTACAGATAATGATGGGAATATCAGGGCGAACGTCCATCAGTTTTTCAGATAACTTAACACCGGTCATCTGGGGCATTGTCATGTCAGTTATGACCAGATCAAAATGATCAGGATTTAAGGCAAACCGATCCAGAGCATCTTGCGGTGTCGTGGCGGTTTGAACTTTGTATCCAAGACGCTCGAACATTCTTTGCACCATATTTACAATGGATATTTCATCATCCACAAATAATATGGTTTCACTTCCCCTGGGAATTTCCTGAATTGTTTCTGCTTCAACGGCTGCTTTTCCTTGTGTCAACGGGAAAAATATGCTGAATTGAGTGCCTTTACCAAGGGTGCTGTCAACTTTAATCGCTCCGCTATGGCTCTTGACAATGCCATGCACTACGGCCAACCCCATGCCAGAACCTTTGCCAATTCCCTTGGTTGTAAAATAGGGATCAAAAATGCGGTCTATGATTTTGGGGTCTATTCCCGGGCCTGTATCGCTTACCATTAGCTTAACATACTTGCCTCTTTTTAAATCAGGATAGTCTTTGGCTGAGTTATCGTCTAAAAGTACATTTTCCACAGTGATGGTAAGCTTTCCGCCAGTTTGTTCCATGGTATGGGAAGCGTTGATGCACAGATTCATCATGATCTGGTTTATCTGGATTGGGTCTGCAAGAATCGTTTCATCTGTGACACAAATATCCTGCATAATATCTATGGTAGTTGGAATTGTCGCTTGTAAAAATTTCATTGCATCTTTAATAACCAAGGCAATTTCTATTGGTAGCAGCTTCTCGTCAGTTATGCGGGTGAAGCTTAAAAGCTGTTTTACAATATTTGTTGCCCTTAGACTGGCTTTTTTGATCTCTTCAAGGCTGGAATGAGCCGTATGCGATTTCGGAACATCATCTAAAGCCAGTTCTGTGTTTCCAAGAATAATACCCATAATATTATTAAAATCATGGGCAATACCACCGGCAAGGGTGCCAATGGATTCCATTTTTTGAGCTTGTTTAAGTTGGGTTTCCAGCTTTGTTTGCTGAGTAACATCTCTTAGAAAATTAAGCGTGGCTGGTTTGTTTTCCCATTGTATCAGAATAGAATTAATATTAACTGTCCTTTCAAAACCTGATTTATGGACAATTTTGAACGAATATGTACTGGCAAATTTTTCACCTTCTATCCGTCGTTTGTATCGTTCTATCACAATTTTTTTATCATCTGGGTGAATCAAATCAGCAAAGGGCATTTTTTTAAGTTCAGCTGCTAAGTAGCCGGTCAGTTCTTCTGTTTTTTGGTTTAAGAATTTTATAACTCCATCTTGAGCGACCAATATTGAATCATTGGCATTCTCCACCAAAATTCGATATTTTTCTTTACTTTCCTTTAGCGACTCCTCAGCTTTTTTCCGCTCGGTGATGTCTCTGACAATCCCTTGTACAATACCTTTTTTTTGATCAACGATACTTGAACTGATGTCTACATCGATTATTGATCCATCTTTTTTTATGAATTTGCTTTCAAATACAAACTGACCTTTACTCTTTGTTTGTTCAAATGCCTGCCTTGAAACCTCTGCTTCAGAATCCGGATGAAGTATTTGTAGTGACAGTTGGCTCAATTCACCCTGCTCATAACCAAGCATTTTGTTCGCCTTTAAATTTGTATCTATAATGATTCCTTTAAAATCATGCAAAAAAATTCCATCATTAGATTGGTCAAAAAGAGATTTGTATTTCTGTTCACGATCACGCAAATTATTTTCGGCCTGTTGCCGTTTGGTGATATCCATAAAAATACATGCAAATTGGTTTTGGGCCGGTCTAAAAGCAGTCACTTGGTAGTAACGATCGAATTCCTGTGAATAATTTTCAAACAAGATGGGTTTTCCTGTCAAAGCCACCTTACCATACTTTTCAATCCAAGAAAATTCTGTTTTGGGCATCACCTCTAAGACAGTCTTTCCAACCAGATATTTTTTTTTCAGATTAGTCAATTTTTCGAAAGCAGGATTCACGTCTAAAAACCTGTAATCAATGGGAAGACCTTTATCATTAATTATGATCTCATGGAGAGCAAATCCATTAATCATTTCATTGAAAAGCATTTGATATTTTTGTTCTGATATGAATTTTTCAGAAATATCTTCGACCGACGCAACAATGCCATCAAAATTTCCATTATTATCAAATAAAGGAGAAGCATTAATTGATAAATAAATTTTATTGCCATCAGGCCACTCAATGGCATGCTGAACGTCAAAAACAGGAACACCAGTATTTTTAACAATATTAAACGGCAATGATTCTTCAGGGAAGGGTTGTCCATCAAAACCTACAATTTTCCAAGTTGGATCATTATATGCCCTGGTTTTGGTCTTTGACAAATTAATTCCAAGGATGGTCTCTGCGCGTTTGTTTGCGTAAATTACTTTTCCAATAGCATCGACACGAATAATACCAGAAGGACTGGTTTCCATTATCCTTTCATTTAGATCATGGTTATGTTTTAAAGTTTGTTCAGCTTGTTTACGTTCGGTGATGTCCCGAAGGAAACAAACACATTGCCCACCTTCCTCTGGACGGAATTGAATACTGACTTCAACTTGAAAAACAGTTCCATCTTTCCGACGATGCTTAGATTCAAAACGATCTGATCCTTGAGAAATAACTTTTTGCATGTGATCGGCTACAAGATGCGGATCTTCGACTGCCTCAAAGTCAGGAACGTGCATTGTCAAAAGTTCATCTTCTCTGTAACCACTCATACGGCAATAGGCATCATTGACTTCAAGTAAGCACCCTTCAGTGTCCGTTAACCAATATCCATCCATTGCTGATTTTAAGATAGATCTTTGCTTCTTTTCGCTTGCTTCAATCAGTTGTCGGTTTTCTATCTCCTTCAGTTTTTTCATGCCACTTTCTGCGATGACAGCAATCAGTCCTTTGATGAAGAATAGATAGTTGTTTAGTTGTTCCTGTGTCCAGATTGGTACCCTTTTAACCGCCTTAAGATATGAATCTTCGTCAAACCCGTACTTTTTTGCTTGAACGCGGAAGAATCCGATATCCGGCTCTTCCAAAAAAAACTGACCAGTAAAAAAATTTGCATAATGTATTTCATTAATGATGATTGGCATGGCGTTGTCAACCAATCCGTGCGGGCAGCGATAACTCACAGCCGGATTCGCTTCATGTATATGATTTTTTATGTATTGGTCACTTTCAATACAAAGCTTTTCACACTCTTTGTTTTTTCTGTGAAACTGTGTGCAAATGTCTTGCCAGGCTGTGGCGGTAAGGATGTTGCCTTCGTTATCAATTATCGAGGAAGGGAAAGAATAAATGTTATTTAGCCTGTCCTGCAGATTCTGGAAATGTTCCATATCGATAAGATCTTGAAGTTTATATTTCATCATGCGGCTCCAGGTTGATGTAGATCGGAAATACTTTACGATTCAAATTGTTTCTGTTTAGAATTATTAAAAATACGTTACCAGAAAATACCATTCATTGCAAAAAATTTATAAGCTTCGATTTGAATGACTCACGAGTATAGATGGTATTATCTGTCAGGAGTCAAATTCGACAATTTACCAGGCGTTTCTTTCACCAGTCCGGGTTTTTTAAATATTTCCAGAATGCCACATCTTGTATAGATAGATTTTTCATCCTCAAGATCAAAAATCAATTATATGTGAACGGGAAGAATCAAATTGAACAAGGCTCCATTACCTTTTATTGGAGATTGAGGTAAATTTCGATTTTTTACCAATCCAAAAACTCAAAGATAAAACAGTATTTATGAAAATTAGGCGTTACTATGTATAGGTCAGATCAATCTCATCCCTGATCTTTTGGAGCTTTTAAGATAGCATCGTCAGGTGTGAAACACAGATTGGTTTTTATTTCTATACCCACACTGTGACTGAAGGTCTCAAGTATAATATTAGGATACGCTGCTGCCAAAGGTTTGGCCAGGACCACTGATGTCCCACAGTTTCAACAATCGAATCTTTTGAAAAAAATTTAGTTCTTAAATCTCCTTCATTGTTTATACCCGATCATTCTTAAAAAGCCTTTTCTTTTTTCAATATCTTCTTTATTTTCAATTCCCTTTGATGAGAATCCGTCTATCACCCCAAGAATTCCCCTGCCCTGATCTGTCTGGGCAAGAATTACCTGGACAGGATTGGCAGTTGCACAATGAATTCTGGCAACTTCAGGAATATTTTTAATAGTGTTAAGGATATTGATGGGAAACATATCTTTCATAAAAATAATAAAAGAATGACCGGCTGAAAGTGCAAATGCATTGTTCTTTGCAAGCCCCATCATTTGTTCATCTGTACCGCTGTACCGAACCAGGCACTCCATGGAAGCTTCACAGAATGCCACACCGAATTTAGCATTGGGCACTGTACAGACAATTGCCTCATGGATATCCTCAATGGTTTTAATAAAATGGGAATGGCCCAGAATAAAATTTAATTCATCTGGATTTTCAATACTTATAATTTTTAAATCCATTTTGTCCTCTCCGTGTTTGTGGTTTAGTAAATGATAATTTGATAAACCAAACTATACTGATATTTATAGACAAAAACAACCTGGGGTCTTCTTTAATCCTACAGGATGCAAATCAAAAAATCCTTGTTTAAAACCTCCAGAATTCATCGGCTTTAGCCCTTTTGCCATATCCCATCCGATCATCTCCCCATAAAAAAAAGCGATGCAAGTCTTTAAAATGCTTTATCCCGTATCTGACAAGGTCATGGAGGACTCCTGCAGGTTTGTTAAACGGACACACCCTGATACAATTGGAACAATCTGTTCCATTTGCAGCCCACCATGAAATACAGGTCTCGGCATTGACATTCCACTTAAGGATACCATCCCTGTTGGAAATATTATGGGGTTTTCCTTTGGCTTCTTCTTTTTCAATGGAATGACTCGGACATTGATCAGCGCATTTTTTACAGATTCTGCAAAAATCCCATACTCCGAATTCTATGGGAGCATCCTGTATCATTGGCATATCAGTAAAGACTTTTGCCAAACGAATCCTTGGTCCAAATAAAGGAGTGACCAAAAGACCGTTCCGGGCAATCTCACCTAATCCTGAATCAATTGCAAGTGGAATGCTTAAGCCTGTATCATTCCCACTGGGAAGTGCTTGAAAACCAAGCCCCCTGATATACTGGGCCAATATTCCTGTGGTAAAAGCCATTTTTGAGTAACCCAGGCCAACTGCAATGGAAGAAGGGTGTGCCGGGGAATATTTGATTGCCTCATAATCCATTTCAAATGCAAGTACCACAGCGTACTTGCAGGTTTTCGGAAAATTTAAATTTTTTGTTCTCCCGCCGTTCATATCGCCAATAAATGCGGATGAATAGAGCCAGCGTTCATCTACCCTGCATATCCCACATAAGGAAGCCCCAAAAAACCGGGCCATCTTTTTAACCTGGAAGGTTAAAATATGTGGATCCTGTTCTTTGGTTTTACATCCTTTGGGCACTCTTGGGAAATCAAATCTGCCATCCCATTCCCAGTCATACAAGCCTTGATTTCCACCGTTATTGCCGTCAGTAAATTTTGAATCCAGAAGCCATGAAGCGTTAACTGCTGATTGATCCTTAAGTTCATAGCCGGGTATATTTTTAGGAGGGACAGCGGCATTGTAGAATTTTTCCAGGACCCGGGCCATTTCAGGATCCCAGAAAGGCCGTTTAAATCCATCATTTTTTTGGTCAAATCTAGTAACTTCTCCGTTGATGTATCTGGACGCGCCTTTCAATATTATTTCCTTTTAGTTAATTGGTTTATTTTGTTTGAATCATACCTGAGTATCTATAAAAAACAACATTGTAATTTTTTAAATATTTAAAAATGTCATACAGATAACCTGTAAGATTCGCCAAAATGACAGAAATGCTGAGTTTTTACCGTTTGAAAGGATAAGCAATTTATTTTTATGCTATAACTTGACAATACTATTGAATACCTGGCAATTATTACAGCGTGTTTGCCAAGTAAAGAAGATTGGAACAAGGATTTTAAAACTATGTCAGATCAAGTCCCCGCATCTGTGCGAACAAGCTTGGCTCTCGATCCTTAAAACTTTCCTTGATTACAAGAATTTGCTTTTCAACGGCAAAAAATGCTTCCACGACCTTAGGATCAAAATGAGTGCCGCTGCCTTCCTGGATGATGGCAAATGATTTTTCCAGAGGGAAAGGCTCTTTGTAAGGCCTTTTGGAAATCAGCGCATCAAACACGTCGGCAATGGCTGTTATTCGTCCGGCAAGGGGAATGGCTTCCCCTTGAAGACCATTGGGATAGCCGCTGCCATCCCATTTTTCATGGTGAGTAAGGGCAATAACTTCCGCCTGTTTGATCAATTCCGAGGCAGACCCGCTTAAAATTTTGCCCCCAATGGTGGTATGCTGCTTCATGATCTCCCATTCACTTGTATCGAGTTTCCCTGGCTTCAAAAAAATCTTATCGGGAATCCCTATCTTTCCGGCATCATGCATGGGAGCGGCATATAAGATGGTGTCTGCTTCATCCCTGGTCAGCCCCATTTGATAGGCTACTGTAGCAGAATAGTTGCTCATCCGTTTGATATGGGCCCCTGTATCTTCGTCTTTATACTCAGACGCACAGGATAGCCTCTGAATGGTGTCCAAAGAGGCTATTTTAGCTTTTTTAAGGGCCTGTTTTAATTCTTCCGTCCTTTTTTCAACCGCTGCTTCAAGCTCTTTCTGATAATTGCGCATATGATCGTTATATGCTTTTATCTGCAATGAAGAACGGACCCTGGCTTTTAATTCAGACAGATCCACAGGTTTTGTCAAAAAATCGTCAGCCCCGGCATCAAGGGCCTTGATCCGGCTCTCAATGTCCTGCATCGACGTAACCATAACAATCGGTATGATTCTGGTCCTCTCATTTTTTTTGAGTTTTCTTGCAACTTCAAAACCATTCAGTCCAGGCATCATGATATCAAGGAGTATGATATCCGGGGGTATTTCCTGAACCTTTTCGAGTGCCTCTTCCCCTCCTGTGGCAAAAATCACCTGATACCCCAGGGGAATAAGCAAGGCTTCCATTAACCGACAGTTCCGGTCTTCATCATCCACGACTAGTATGATCGCTTTTTTCCCCATCTTATTCTCCCAGTATTGTCTTAACTTTTTCCAGAAGTTCTGAAATGTTATAGGGTTTTGATACGTAATCATCACACCCGGCCTGAATAAATCTTTCCCGATCCCCGCTCATGGCAAAGGCGGTCAAGGCAAAAATCGGTATATGATGGGTTGCTGGATCTGCCTTGATAATCTTTATGGCTTCCAGACCATTCATGAGGGGCATTTGAATGTCCATGAGAATCAGATCCGGTTTTTCCTGTTTTGACAGCTCAACAGCCTTTTTACCATCATATGCCTCGATGGTGTCGTATCCGGATGCATTGAGGATATCATGCAGCAGCTTTATATTTTTTTTATCATCGTCCACAATTAGAATCTGTTTTTCCTCAACAGATTTTTTGGCTGGTATCCAGTCGTACAACTCTTCTTGTGTCACCCGGGCATCAATGCCGCAGGGCAGACTTTTTAAAGAATCGATACACTGGGAGACCATCTCTTTTTTGATAATAGAGCCATGCTGGGGAAGGATCATATCAAGATCCAGTTTGGCCATGGTTTCCATAACTTTTGACAGATGGCGGGTGCTGGCCATGTATCCTGTATGAAAGGTCTGCATCTGCTTTTGGTATCCCTCTTTGGCAAAAAGAGACCAATCAGAACTGATGGCGCCAAAAAGATCTGATGAAAACAAAATCTTTTCCTGTTCATCATAAGTAACGATGGCGGCCGGAAAGTGGCAGAAAGGGGTTGTCAAAAAACGAAGCATCCGGCCGCTTTTTAACCTGAGAGAATATAAGTTTTTATCGACAAGGTAAAATTCACTCTTAAGGCCATAATACCGAATGATGATACTGGCCATGGAGTGGGTAACAATTTTCATCTGCCCCTGATCAATGACCTTTTCCAGTAGGGGCATGCAGGCGCACAAATCCGGGTCCTGATGATGGAGAACCACATGGCTGATCTGGGCAGGCTCGACAATTGAAAAAATTTTTTGGGCAACCTTTGAATAATTGAGCACGCCCCCCGGATCAAAGAGAACAGCTTCCTTTCCATCAACCAGAAGATAGGGGTTACAGGAAAGCAGATCCTTTGGATCATGATAACCGACCCAGTAAACGCCCTTTGCCAACTCCACTGCTTGTGAATCATTATAAGAATTATTCTTATTCATTAAATCTTCCTTAAAAACAAAGTGCTTCAGCCTATTAACCTTCCGTTAAACTGTCTTCATCTAAACAGGCAGCCTGCACGGGCAGGGATACATAAAACCTGCTGCCTTTGCCCAGGCCTTCACTTTCAACCCGGATGCGACCTTTATGCAGCGCTGCAAACTCTTTTGTCAAAGAAAGGCCAAGCCCCGTCCCGGCTGATTTACCCGTCATTCCCCCCTTGACCTGTATAAAGGGTTCAAAGACCCGGGCCTGGTCTTGTGCCGCAATCCCGATACCCGTGTCGCTCACGCAGATTTCCATAAAAGTTTCTTCATTAGTTATCGTTTCCACAACATTATCCTGGACATCCACAAGGCGTGCACTTACCGCTATCTTCCCCCCGTCCGGTGTAAACTTGGCTGCATTGGAAAGAAAGTTAAACATGATCTGCTTGAGTTTTCTCTCATCTGCATCAATCTTTATTTCTTTCATAGGATCAGGAAGGTTCAGCTCCAAAGCGATTCCATGATTATGCGCCTTTTCCTTGACCATGACCAGGGAGTTTTTCAGTAAATTCGCAAGATTCACCCGGGAAAGCGCAAGTTCCATTTTTCCCGCCTCAACCTTGGAAAGATCAAGAATATCATTGATCAAGGAGAGCAGATGATGTCCGCTTTCCAGGATATCCTCAACATACTCAGACTGTTTTTCAACCAATGTTCCAAAATATCCGGCCTGAAGAACCTGGGAAAAACCAATGATCGCGTTCAAGGGGGTCCGCAATTCGTGGGACATGCTTGCCAGAAAATCGCTCTTGGCGATGTTTGCTGCCTCAGCTTCAAGTTTAGCCGATTCAAGCTCTTTTGTTCTCATGACAACTTTTTGTTCAAGATCTTCACTATAATGTTTTAAGGATTCTTCCGCCCTTTTCCGCACAACAATGGCAGCAATGGTATTGGCTACAAGGATTAAAAATTTTCCTTCCCTTTTGTCACAATGGTGTCCATCCTTGACATGAACATTCAGCACCCCGATTACCTTGTCCTGCAATAATATGGGAACGCTGTAATCACCGTGAGGAAGCATCCCTTCATACCTGATTTCATGTGCCACATCCAGGTGATTGGCAAACTCTATTTTTTTGGTCAGCATGGCTTTTCCGCAATGGCATTTTCCCACGGGTACTCTCCCGCAGGATTCTATTGCCAAAGCAGATAAATTATTGTGGGCTTTTAAAACAAGGATATCCGGATCATCTTCAACAAGAAAAATACAACCCCGCTCCTCAAAAGCAAACCACGGGACTTTTAGGACTTTCTTGAGTATGGTTGATAAAATCTCTTCTAAGGGGATATGTTCTAAGGAGGTCCTTAGAATATCGCTCAATGAACTCTGGATATTGTAATTTCTATTCACCTCTTCTACTGCCCGTTTTCTTTCCTTCTCTGCTCTGTATGCCTGAATAATAGATGCACTGGAAGCACAGAAAGGCTGAAGATAATCCACTAATTTCTCATCATAACCATGGGGACGATTGGCAATCCCGATACCCCCGACAAATTTTTCACCTTTATACAGGGGTATCCCTAAAAATGCATCCAGAGCTGGATGACCTTTGGGCAAACCACAACTGCGTGAATCATTAACCGGGTTGTTTGAAATAACAGGTTGACCCGTTGTTAAAATTGCTCCAAAGAGTGATTTTAGGTTACGAAACTCCATACCGCATGGGGCATGTTGCTCGTAATATTTTTGAGTCTCTTCATTCCAGGCAATATTGGATATGGCGTGGGTTTTAAAATAGGGGGCGCCCTGCTCGTCAAGAAGGACTTCGCCCATAAAACCGTACTGGCTATCCGTCAGGGCAAGGATGTTTTGCAAAACGCCATCAAACAGAACTTTGGGATCTGTTTCTGAAATAAACATGGATTGAGCCCTGTTAAGGGCATCAAGAAGTTTATTGGCCTTTGCAAGCGCACCAGTTCTTTGATTAACCTTCATCTCCAGATCTTCATGGGCTTTTTGCAGCACGGCCTCATTATTCTTACGTTCCATAATATCCCTGAAAAAAGCAAAAAAAAGCCCGCCTTTGATTGGTATAAAATTGGTACGCACTTCAATATCAATTAGCCGACCGTTCTTGCTTTGATGTTGAGTTTCAAAACGGTCATAACCGGTTTCCATGATTGTCTGGATATGCCGGGCTGTATCCTCGGGCATTTCATGGGCCTCTACATCAGATATGGACATATTGAGCAGTTCATCTCGAGTGTAACCAATTAAATCACAGTACGCATCATTGACATCGATAAAACATCCCTGAACATCTGTTATGCAAAAACCATCCATGGAGGTCTGAAGAATTGTTTTATACTGCTCCTCATCCTGCTTTTTCTCCGTCACATCCCTGGCCATACTGACCACGGACCGCCTGCCGTCCGACAAACTTCCCAAAGGAGCAGATGCAAAATCCCATACAAGCCTTTTCCCATTTTTGGTGAAAATGACGTATTCACCTTCATTATTTCTTGTATCCCGGCTGTATATAGTATCAATGTATAACTTGACCTCAGAACTTTTTTCACCGTATGCTTTCTGCGTCCAATCGGAAATGGTAGGAATGTCTGCAAGGGCATATCCTGTTATCTCCTCCCATGCCTTGTTTATCTGCACCACTTCTCCATCTTCAGCATGGATCATTATGGGGAAAGCCGCATCCATAACAGCACGGCGAAAACGCTCTTCACTGCTTGCAAGTTCTTTTTCTTTTTCTTGTATTTGCCGGACGGCATGTCTCATAAAGAAAAAAAGAATAATTAAAAAAAACAAACTGAAAAAGAGGATAACAATGATCGTTCTGAACATGGGAGCCAGAATAATATAGGGAGAAATCTCTGATACAATGACCAGGTATTTATCCTTTATATCAGGGAAATTGATCCTGCTGAATAAAACAAATCCAAAAGAATTAAAAGAAAATGCCATCCCCGTATCATTCTTCATTATTTTTCTGAATAAATCAGACTGGCCTGTGTTTAAATTTCTGCCTGTGTTTAAGTCAACAGGAGAACCCCACTCCCTTTCAGGATCACTGTCATGGTGAACGTAAAAACCATCCTGGTCAACAATATAAATTTCATTTCCCTTTTGAGGTTTTATTAATTCAGAGCTATGGAGCAGGCCCTGGGGGTTAATGTTGGACACAAGAATGCCTCGAGATTGACCGGCCTTATTAAATATTGGCGTGGCAATACGCAGAGTTGGTTGATAGGGAATTACTATTTTCCCCTGTTCCTGGTTCAGATCAATCCTGGAGAAATAGACCTGGCCTTTGGACAGCTTGATGGTTTCTTTAAAATATTCGCGTTCAGCCTTGTTTTGAATTTCTTTATCCGGGATGACCATGGCTTTGCCATCCTTAAAATCCACTCTGACGAATTCACTGCCCTTCTCATCAATATATCTAATTTGCAGGTGTTCTGTTTTTCTTTCCCCCAAACTTTGAAATATCTGCTGGAGCCTTTTAACCCAGCTCTCTTGCCTGCTTTCTTCTTCCCGGTCATAGCCGCCTTCTTGCTTTGCCCTTATAATCCCCTGTATGGGAGGAGTATCCGCCAGAAACAATATATCATCTGCGTATCTGGCAAAATGAGTTTCCATATTTTTGTCCTGCTGGTTAAGAAAGGTTAAATGGGTTGATTCAGCCGCAGAAATAGAAGTCCGGTAACTCAGATAGATTGAGAAGGCAAGGGCACAGGACATGAAAATCACAGTGAAGATAATAATTGTCTTAAAATAATCCTGGTATCTTTTTGATTTCATAAAAGTCTTCTCCTGCCTTGATTACTTTTGCTGTTAAACATGCGGAATGTAACAACAAGGAATAGCCCTCAATCTTCCTTATATCCTTTCTAATAATCAAATAAAGGGGGTATCCGTTATCTGGAGACAAAAAATCTTATACAACCACGGAATGATATTCTTTATTAAAGTTTCACCCCCAAAAAAAAATTTTTATAATCATTGTGAATCATTGATTTTTTAAACTACAATAATATATATTCTGGTGGAAGGCAAATTTATTTTCAGAACCGGGATTAAACCATTAAAAACTATCATTGAACAGGGAAATACCACCTGGACAGCACAACAAATGGTTACCCAAATCCAACATCAAATTTTCATTTACCGGCTGAGCCATGGGGTTGTGCATATTGATAGCTTTTATAACATACTCCATGGAAATACATTGATATCTCTAAAAATCATTTTTTTAGTACCTCCATATAATAAAAATCCATCTTTGTTACTGGTCCCGGACAATTTAAGCCAATATTTAAGCCCTTAATAAAATTTTTTGTAGAAGTCTCTCCGGATTTAATTTCGCAAGGTATTAATTTTTCTCCCTGTTCTATAATCATATCAATTTCATGTCCTGAAGAATCTCGCCAAAAAAAGATATCGGGGGTTATCTTTTGATGGTATACAGATTTGATAAATTCAGATATACAAAAGCTTTCAAAAATATTGCCGCGATATGGAGATATTCGTAAATTATCAGGGCTTTTTATTCTTAAAAGATAGCAAACCAGACCGGAATCATAGAAATATAATTTTGGGCTTTTTATCATTCTCTTGGAATAATTTTTATGATGGGGTAAAACTTTGTATATTACAAAACTGCTTTCAAGTAGAGAAATCCATCTTTGAGCAGTTTTGTGGCTAATCCCACAGTCTGCTGCCAATGAAGACAGGTTGAGCAGCTGCCCTATCCTACCGGCACAGAGTCTGACAAAACGACCAAAAAGTCCAATGTCTGTAACATTTATAATTTGACGAACATCACGTTGAATATAAGTTTGAAAATAGTCAGCAAGCCACTCCTGAGGAGGCAGCTTCTTATCATGGATACGTGGATAAAAGCCTGTAAACATCATTTGAAAGAGATCTTTGTTTCTCTCTTGGATAGAATCAGAATATAGTTTTTTGATTGTTAAAACTTCTTTGTTTGCAAGCTCTCTTTTAGTAAATGGTAATAGATGGAGTATGCTTGTACGCCCTGCCAGAGACTGAGATATTCCGCTCAAAAGGAGAAAATTTTGTGATCCTGAAAGTATAAACTGACCCGGTTCATCTCTGTTATCCACAATTGTCTGTATGTAAGAAAAAAGGTCTGGAACATGCTGCACTTCATCCAGTATAGCCTTTTTTTTAAATCGGGAAAGGAATCCACGAGGATCTTCAAACGCATAATCTCTTTCGTCAGGGTCTTCCAAAGAGACATAGTCATAACCGGGAAGCACATTTTTTAAAAGAGTTGTCTTTCCAGATTGACGAGGCCCGGGCATGTTTCTTGGGAATGGCTTATTGTCCTGCATGGGTTTAAAGTTTGATTGACAAATTTGGTAAATATCTATAATAATTCCATCCAGTTAAAAAAAGAAAATATATATTGCAGGGGTTAAACAAGGGTATAAAAAAAGATGGACACAATCCGTACAGATACAGAAATTGACAAAGAGGAACAGACCCTGGCATTCATACGGGAGTGTATCCCTGTTCTGGAAAAAATTGCCGGACAATCTGAGCTTTTGGCGCAATTGGAGGAAACCGAACGCATTGCTTTGATAACTGCTGCCGGGAAAATATCCCGGCCCGATAAAAAGGAAATTAAAAAGCGCAGCAAGGATAGAAAACAGCAAAAGCGCAGGGCCATTGTGGAAAAAGAACGAAGGCTCAGGGCTGCCACAGGCATAAGACAGGCCAGGGATGCTGCTGTTTTTAAGGCTCCCCTGCAGATTTGCGGCAGTACTTGTGAGATTAATAATAATGATCCTGAACTTGAAACTCCTCGTAACTGTTATGTGTGCAAGGCCCAATTTACCCGGCTTCATCATTTTTATGACACCATGTGCCCGGAATGTGCTGAGTTTAATTATCAAAAGCGTTTCCAGACAGCCTGCCTGGATGGCCAGGTGGCATTAATCACGGGCTCAAGGCTCAAGATCGGTTTTCAGGCTTCATTGATGATGCTCAGAGCCGGGGCAAGGGTGATTGCTACCACCAGGTTCCCCAGAGACTCGGCCTTGAGATTTTCCAGGGAAAAAGATTTTTCAGACTGGAAACACAGGCTCCAGGTTTATGGGCTGGATCTGCGCCACATCCCCAGTGTTGAACTTTTCTGCGATTATATTGAACAAAATTATCAGCGCCTGGATATCCTTGTGAATAATGCTGCCCAGACCGTGCGGCGGCCGCCTGGATTTTACGCCCATCTCATGGAAAATGAAACAAAGGATATCATAAAATTGCCGGAACATGCCAGGACCATTTTAGGCCAGCACCAGACCTGCATATCCAGGCTTGAATCTGGAAAGTCCCAAAATGGGGTTAAAAACAATGCCCTGCCCGCAGCCTGGGACGGCAAGGCCCCGGGTGTGGGATTGCGCATGTCTGCCCAATTGTCCCAGATTCCATATGCCTATGATCATTCCCTGAATGTACCTGAGGTATTTCCGGCAAAAGAACTGGATGCCGATCTCCAGCAGGTGGACCTTCGAAAAACCAATTCCTGGCGGCTTAAGCTGGGGGAAATCCAGACATCGGAAATGCTTGAGCTACAGCTGGTTAATTCCATTGCTCCCTTTGTTCTGTGCAATAGACTGGCAGAGTTGATGAAAAAAGATTATACGGGTCAAAAACATATTGTTAATGTCTCTGCCATGGAAGGCAAATTTTTACGGTTTAAAAAAGGCAGTCGCCACCCCCATACCAATATGGCCAAGGCTGCCTTGAACATGCTCACCCACACAGCAGCAAGTGACCTGGCAAAGTATGGTATTTTCATGAATGCAGTTGATACAGGATGGGTTACTGATGAAGACCCTGCCATCCTGGCCAGGCTTAAACAGGACCGCCATGATTTTCAGCCGCCCCTGGATATTGTGGATGGAGCGGCAAGGATTTGTGACCCTTTTTTCCATGGCATTCTGACTCAAAAACACTGGTGCGGCAAATTCTTAAAAGATTATTTCCCAATAGATTGGTAATTGGTTCCTGGCCGAAGACCTTGTCAGGAACAGTTTTAAGTTTTAGGTTTTAATTTTTAGGTTAAAAACAGGAGATAATCTCGGATAGTTGCAAATCTCTAACCAAAATTGGAATCCTATATTTCAGGGGTTTTGGTCAGACATAATAAAGCTGGATCTATCCATTGGATTTTAGGGCCGGGGTTTACAAAACAGGGGCTTGATCTTATATTAGCCCTAACTAAATGAATCGTAATTGTTCAGCCCGTTAAAAAAAGTTATCCCCAAAGCCCTGTCTGATGGATATTTGCAGGAGGTTAAGCGTTTAGCATCGAAACAAATATCCATCAGACAGGGCGGGTTCAAGCCTAAGAGCTGAATAATTACAATGAATCTTTAATTAAAAAAAAATTGTGGAGCTGACCATTGAAACAAATAATCGTTCTTGCTACAACAAATAAGGGAAAAACAAGAGAATTTCAAAAGCTGTTAAAAGATTTCCCCATAACAATTAAAAATCTTGCTGATTTCGGCCCCATACCAGAAGTTGTTGAAGATGGAGAAACCTTTGATGACAATGCCTATAAAAAAGCCTCTTTTACGGCAAGGGTACTGGGATATCCTGCCATTGCCGATGACTCAGGGATATGTGTAGAAGCCCTTGACGGAGCGCCGGGTGTCTATTCTGCCAGATATGCCGGAGAAAATGCTAGTGATGCCGACAATGTTAAAAAAATGCTGAAAAATTTACAAAACCATGAAAACCGGAAGGCTGCATTCAAGTGTGTGATTTCCATTGCAGTTCCCACTGGTGCTGCATTAACCTATGAAGGAGATTGTAAAGGCGTTATCACTTATGAACCCATTGGTGACAATGGATTTGGATATGACCCTCTGTTTTTTTATCCTGAATTTAATAAAACCTTTGCCCAGTTGACCATAGAAGAGAAAGGAGAGGTAAGTCATAGGGGTCGTGCAATAAAACAAATTACAAAGGAAATTGATAAAATTCTTGAGTGGATTGATATTAACATGCCAAAATTCCAGGAAGTGGAATGCAAAGGAGACAAATTATGAACCCGACCAGTTTTAAAGACCTTGTAAAACAAAACAGATCCTGCCGACGATTTGACAACTCACATAAAATCGACGAATCTACTTTAAGGGATTTAGTTGATCTTGCCAGGAACTGCGCATCAGGAGCCAACAAACAGCCCTTAAAGTATGTTATCTGCCAGGGCGAACAAAAAAACCAGGCCATTTTTTCCTGTCTTGGCTGGGCCGCATATCTTAAAGACTGGAAAGGCCCGGTAAAAGAAGAAAGGCCTTCCGGCTATATCGTCATTCTGGGAGATCATAATATTTCTGATAACTTTTTTTGCGACCATGGCATTGCAGCCCAGACAATCCTTTTGGGAGCCAGAGTCCTTGGACTTGGCGGCTGCATGTTCGCCTCCATCAATATTAAGATGCTCAAAGAAAATTTAAACATCGGAGACAAGCTTGAGCCCAAGCTTGTAGTGGCCCTGGGAAAACCCGTTGAAGAAATCCAGATTGATGAATTAGGTAAAGACGGGGATATCAAATACTGGCGGGATGAAAACAATATCCACCATGTTCCAAAAAGAAACCTTGATGACATTATCATTGGTTCATGGTGAAGAAATATTAAGAGATGAACATTAATATTTGCCATCAAAAAATATCAGGAAAAAAACATGACTGAAAACACAGATTATAAACTTGCCAATATCCAAAAAAGAGAGCTGAAACTTCGGGGCCTGCGCCATGAGATCCTTATCAGCGAATCTGAAAAAGCCCTTGATATGATCCTTGAAGCTCCTTCACCGGCCACGCTTGTACAGTCCTTCCCAGACCAGGATCTTTATTATCTCATGCACAAGATAGGTCCCTATGATTTCATTCCTATCCTGGCCATGGCCAGATCAGAACAATGGGAATACATTTTAGATGTGGAAACCTGGGACAATGACAGGCTTGATCTGGACTATATGACAAAAACCTTTGATATTTTGTTCCAGGCTGACCCCCAAAGGCTTTTGCGATGGGTCATTAAAGAAAAACCCGACTATTTTGAATTTTATCTGTTTAAAAACATGGAGATTTTTGTCAGGGAACACGATGAACTGCCCCCGGAAGATTTTGATGATTATATTACCATTGATGACAAATTTTATTTCAGATTTCCCGAAAAACCCGAGGACATGGATGAGGATCTTCCGGAACAAAGGAACAATCCGGAAGCCTGGGAACTCATCGAAAAAATGGTGAAGGCTGTGGCACAAATGGATCTATCCGTTTATCATGGCCTTTTACTTGAAACAGCCTCTACCCTGCCGGCCGAAACCGAGGAAGAGCATTTCCGCCTTAAAAACATGCGGCTTGCTGAAAAAGGGTTTTTACCCGCTCATGAAGCCTTAGGGATCTATCAGCCTACCAAACTTTCTTCTCTTCGCAAACGCCCTGAAAAAGACCGTTTCACTTCAGAACCCTTTGACCCGGACATCCCATTGCCCCCACAATTTTTCTCCCAGTTTATTGAAGGAGATGATCTGTTTGTAAAATCTCTAAAACTGCTTGATCCTGAATTCATTCTTCATCTTGAATCCGAACTTGCCGCATTGATCAATAAAATCATTTCAGCAGACAAAATCAAACTCAGGAGCAAAGAAGATCTTGAAAAAGCTATTTCAAAGGCTTGTGATTATCTAAATCTTGGTCTTGAGGTCATCCTGAAAGGAGAAAAAAAACCCGAGCTTGCAATAGGTGTGATCCGGGAATATTTTCTTGAAGACATTTTCAGAAGCGGTTCAAGAGCGGGTCTCAAACTTAAGACAAAAGCTTTTAACTGGTTCAGGCAAAGCTTTATGAATAAAAATGACCTTCCCTTAAGTTTCCTTGGAGAAACCTATTTAGGTGTTATTGGCGGTCTATTCCTTGACCGTCCTCTGTATTATGATAATTACGCTGCCGGAAAATTATACAGAGATTTTAAATCCATTTCAGATATTATAGTGACTTCAAAGGCTTTAGAACAGATCATTGCCTTAGATAAGGTCCTGGGCCTGATAGATGCAGATATCAATTCCTTTGAACAAGGTGTTTTAACTTTTAAAACATTAATTTTAACCCTGTGGGCGAAAGACCGGTTAAAACTGGCACCAGACCTTGAACCCATTGACACAATCATCTTTAAAAAATTTTTCATTGCATTGTTTTCAAAATCTGATTCAAAACAATCTCCCGGGATTCAACTGCAGGACCTGGCCCTGTGGATCTCGGAAGTAACAGATGTGAATGAAACAGATTTTGATAATGCATTTAGCCAGGTTCTTTCAGACTTGATAAAGGAACTTGAAGAAGAATACTCTCTGGTTAATCCTGAAAATATCGATCCCAGGTTTATCCCTCATTTTCTTTTAAAAAGAACGGACAAGAAATGATGATACAAAAGCCCTTATTTATTATATATCACTGACATGGGTTCAATTTTCCAAAACAAAATCAGCATCAATACCCTGTCTCCACAACCCGGGATAATGATCTGGTATGCCAAAATACCGGAAATTACCCGTTCTGTTTTTAAAAAAGATGCACACCCTGATTTACGGGCCGTATTAAATGAATTATTTAAAAGACAAGACTTTATAAAACCCTTTTTGAGCCATGAAGAAATAAACACCATCAACGGTTTCAAAGCCTTAAAAAAACAGATTGAATGGATCAGCGGCAGATACCTGATCAAACAGATGATACAAAATATTTTTTTTTCAAACACTTGCCTTGATCAAATCAATCTTTCATATCGTAAAGAAGGAGCCCCTTTTCTGACAACGCATCCTGATCTTCCTGTTTCATTGTCCCACAGCAACGATTATACTGCTGCTGCATGCTGTAAAGACAAAGGGCAAACCATTGGCCTTGATATCGAAAAAATCGCAAAAGCACCTGATTGTTTTTTTATGAAAACAGCCTTTACGCAAAATGAAATATTGAATTTAAAAAAGGATGCCGCTCAAATTTTCAGAAACTGGACTATCAAGGAAGCCTATCTGAAATATATAAAAAAAGGATTTAATGAAAGCCTTCAAAAAGTGGAAGTAATCAATAATGAAATTTTTCACAACAAAAATAAAATTAATGTAAATGTGTTCTCAACCTTTATTGATACTGATTATGTTTTATCCCTTGTTTCTGATTAATCATGGTCAAAAATATATCCCACAGATCGCCTGCTGATAAAATAAACAGGATTTTTAGGCGTTTTTTCAAAATATTTTCTAAATCTGACAATAAAATTGTCCACTGTCCTTGTTGAAGTTTCCGGTGCATATCCCCAGCCGGCAGTCAGCAGCATTCCCCGTGACAAAGGTTTGCCTTTGTTTGCTATAAAAAGTTTTAACAAAACAACTTCCTGTTCTGTCAAAACAATTTCACCGGCAGCACACCGGGCTTTAAAGGAAATAAAATCTATATGGTTATCACCGAAATCATAAGAACTGCCATCAAACATTTTATATACTGATTTTTTTTGTTTTTTATCCCCTTTATACCAGGTTTTTTTTTTGATCAGCCGTTCAACCCTTAATAGAAATTCTTCCAGGTCAAAGGGTTTTGATAAATAATCATCCACACCGTATCGAAGCCCCTTGATCTTATCTTTTGTATCCCCCCTTGCAGAGAGTATAAGCACGGGAATTTTTTCATCTTCCTGTCGAATGGTTTTTAAAATGGAAAACCCGTCTATCATGGGCAGCATGATATCAAGAATGATCAGATCAGGATTCCAGGATCGCCATTTTTCAAGTCCTTCTATACCATCCACTGCAATTTTAACATCATACCCCTGGATTGAAAGATTCAAACGAATCCCATCTGCAATGTGACTCTCATCTTCTATGACCAGAATACGCTTTTTTTCAATCGCTTCCATAGATTTTTCTCCCTGACATTGGCTATGCTGGCCCTTGGAATGGTAATGGTAAATGTTGCCCCTTTCCCTTTTCCAGGGCTTGTAACCGATGCTTTCCAACCGTGAATCATTGCAATACTGGAAACAAGGTACAGTCCAAGGCCGGACCCTGATACACTGTTTTTTTGCTTTGGAACGGATTGATAAAATTTTCTAAAAATTCTTTTTGCTTCTTTTTTATCAACGCCTATCCCATTGTCTATAAATTCAATGGTTGCCTTTTTTATAAAATTTTTAAACCGGATGGTGAGTTTTGGTACGTCTGAATCATTATACTTAATTGCGTTTGAAATAATATTCATTAAGAGCATTTCAAATAAAAACAGATTAACCGGATAAATAGCATTTTTGCTGGCTTGATTTTCAATTTTAATATCCAGATCCCGAAAAAGAGATTCGTTTTTCCGGCAAAAATCTTCCACCAGTTTTACAAGACTGCCCTTTGTAACTTCTGAACCAAAATTTTGACTTTCAATCCTTGCTAGATCAAGGATACTGTTAATATTTTCCGTGAGCCTGTTAATATCTTCCAGCATATTTTTACTGTATTTTTTTATATCTGCAGGCTCCATTGGATGCCGGATAAAGGTCTCAAGATAAATCCTTAATGATGTCACAGGCGTTTTTAATTCATGGGTGAAATTATAGATAAAATTATGCTGCAGCCTGAAAAGATTAACTGTTTTCTGGTAATAGATAAAAGCCAGAAGGATACCGATCAATACAACTGCAATTAATGCGCTTAAAACCAGTATGGTCATCCCCGTCTTTGAAGGAAAAATCAATTGGGGATCAATATGAAAATTTAAAATAATCGATTCAAGGGCAGTGGTGATTTCCATATACCAGCTGACTGTAAGGACAAGGAAGGTGGCCAGGGCAAAAATGGAGCAGGCAAAAATAAAAACAGGGTGCAGATACCACCGGGAGGGATTTAAGATTTGCATGTTTAGCTTAATTTATCCATAATATGAATCATTTTTAAATTCTTTGCATCCATGTTTGACATTTTTTTGTTTGACATTTTTTTTAATCCTTAATATTGCTGTCCGTCAATATCAAAAATGATCTTTCACTCATTAAAACCTTTGAGTAATGTTAAGAGATTATTCAAAGGAAAGGTTCAGATGTCAAGCATTAATCCTTGGAGCATGGGCAAAATATAAACCTAATTTGATCTTTTGCCAAACCAGTTTTTCATTTGCCGGCTGGGCCATGGGGTTGTGCACTATCCCTGGCCATCAGCAAGGTGCCAGATGCAAGGCGGCAAGGAGTGACGAGTGAGGTGTATAAGTCATACTCCGCAGGGAGGAACGACCGCAGTCAACGCAGCAGGTGGTGCCTTGATGAAGGATCAGGGATTGTTTTACGCATTGACACTTCCAGCATGGATATAGTATCCAATAAGGGTATTGCATACCAAAGCAAGCTTTGAAATTAAACAGGTATTTGAAAAATCTGATCAAGAAAAACCGACCAAAGGGGAAAAATGAAACTTTGCTTAAAATATCATATGGTTTTAATAGCTGCCCTGGTATGGCTACTGCCATTAAACAGCTTTGCTACGACCCCTAAAAATATCCATGTCAGTATTTTACCACAAAAATATTTTGTAGAAAGAATCGGCGGCAAACTTGTAAACGTTGATGTTCTGGTAAAACCAGGTAAAAGCCCTGCCACCTATTCCCCTTCTCCTGACCAGATAAAAAAACTTGCTGCATCTGATATATATTTCAGAATCGGAGTCCCCTTTGAAAATAGTTTTCTTGAAAAAATTTTATCCATTTCCAGCATGATAATTGTAGATACCCGGAAAAATATTGTCTTAAGAAGGATGGAAACTCATCATCATGATGGCAAAAATAAAAACACCGGAATCGGTAATGACCCCCACATATGGATGAACCCCGTGCTTGTAAAAATTCAGGCCCATACAATTTTTACGGCACTCTCAAACCTGGACCCGGACAATAATGATATCTATAAAAAAAATTATATTTTGTTTACAAACGAGCTTGATGAGTTAGACAATAGATTAAAAACAGCATTTAAACATTTAAAAACAAAAAACCTGTTTGTTTTTCATCCGTCTTTCGGATACCTTACAGATGCTTATAATTTGAAACAGATCGCAGTTGAATCCATGGGAAAAGCACCAAAAGGAAAAACGCTTTCAAGCATTATTAAGCAAGCAAAGAAACAAAAGGCAAAGGTAATTTTTGCGCAGCCTCAATTTGACAGAAACGCGGCGCAGAAAATCGCATCTGCCATAAACGGGGTTGTCATGTTCATAGATCCGCTTGCCTATGATTATATTGCCAACATGGAAAATATTGCACAAACCATTACAAGGGCATTAAAATAATAACAGGCCACGATTTTTTTTAAGGAACAATATTGAAAGGCAAAGCTATGGGTCCACTCAAAAATTAATATAATTATTCAGCTATAGGGATCAGATCATGCATAAAGATAATGATAATACAATCCAATTAAACAATATTAATTTTTCCTATAAAAACCGCAATATCCTGGAGAATGTTGACCTTTTGATTGAAAAAGGCGAATTTGCCAGCATTGTAGGCCCCAATGGCGGTGGTAAAACTACTCTCATCAAATTGATCCTTGGTTTGTTAAAACCTGATAAGGGAAATATCCGGGTATTTGGAAAATCACCTAAAAAAGCCCGGCAGCAGGTGGGATACATGCCCCAGTATGCGCACCTTGACATGGATTTTCCAGCAAGTGTCATGGATGTCGTATTAATGGGAAGGCTTAAAAGATCAAATCTCTGGTTTTCAAAAACAGACAGGATACAAGCAATTAATGCCATTGATGAAGTGGGTATGAGCGCCTGTATAAACAAAGGATTTAACGAACTTTCCGGTGGACAAAAACAAAGGATTCTCATTGCCAGGGCTCTTTGCAACAATCCGGACATCCTTTTACTGGATGAACCCACTGCCAATGTGGATCACCAGACTGAAGAAAATCTATTTTCCACTTTAAAAAAACTGAACTCAAAAATGACTATTCTCCTGGTATCACATGATCTGGGATTTGTTTCAAAATATGTAAAAAGCGTTATCTGTGTAAACCGCCAGGTTGTAATCCATCCCACGACGCTCATGAACGGTGCCATAATAAAGGATATTTATAATGGAGACTTAAAAATGGTAAGGCATGATCACAGGTGCAGCAATAAAGGACACAATCATGATTGATGTATTTTACGCAATCTTTGATCCTGACAATCTATTTTTGAAACATGCATTTATCATGGGATTTCTTTCCTCCATCTCCTTTGGCATAATTGGAACCTTTGTCACCACAAAAAGAATCGGATACCTTGCCGGAGCAATTTCCCATTGTGTCTTCGGCGGTATTGGCCTTGCACTTTTTCTTCAGGTAAATATGGGCCTTGCATGGTTTGATCCCATGTTAGGGGCTGTGATTGCCGCCGTCATTGCCGCTGTAATAGTGGGACTTGTCAGCCTTCATGCAAAAGAGAGAGAAGACACCATTATAGGGACACTCTGGGCCGTTGGAATGGCATCAGGAATTTTGCTCATAGACATTACCCCTGGTTATTTCAATATTGCATCCTATCTGTTTGGCGATATCCTGCTGATTTCAAGCAGCGATCTTCTATATGTAGCCTGCCTGGACATATTTGTTCTCTGTCTCTCCATCCTTTTTTTCAATCGGTTTTTCGGCGTTTGTTTTGACAGTGAATTCACCCTTTTAAGAGGGATTAATACCAGTTTTTTTTATCTTTTACTTCTCATTTTAACAGCGCTTACCATTGTACTGCTGGTCAGGATCGTGGGTATTGTGCTGGTGATTGCCCTTTTGACCATCCCTCCTGCAATTGCTTCATTTCATGCAAAACGCCTGTGGCAGATGATGCTGTATTCTTGTTTTTTATGTATTTTTTTTACATGGACCGGGCTTGGAGTGAGCTATTCATTGAGTCTTTCCAGCGGACCCACTATCATTGTTTTAAGCGGATCAGCCTATCTTGTTCTTCTGATTATACACAAGGTGATAAAATCATGATGGGATATCCAAAATCCTTCACTTAAAGAAAAATGTTTATCAAACATTTACAGGAACGGTCAATATAACCTTAGTCCCCTTTCCTAATGATGAATTTATTATAAGCTCGCCGCCTATATTTTCAATTCGTTCAAAAAGACTATATAATCCAAAACCGCAATAGTTCTTCTGGTGATAAGTTTTGAATTCAAAACCCTTGCCTTTGTCCTCAACTCTTATCTGGATAGAATTATTAATTTTAGACAATTCAATCTCAGCAACTAATGAATCTGAATGTTTTAAAATGTTATATATCAATTCATTAGTCGCTCTATAAATTGTCATCTTGGTAGTCTCAGTCAGAGTGACAGATTCAGTCAGATTATTGATATAGTTAATTATGATTTGTTTTTTTTCATTAATAGCCTCGATCAAACAGCCTATAACTATATCAATTTTGAAATCGTCTAATATTGGCGGATGAAGCTGATGGATAAGAATACGTACCTCTTTAATTGCATTTTCTATATTTTTTTGAACATCTGGCAGTGTTTTGATTCCATATCCGGAATCTGCTTCCGTTATATTTTTAATTTGCGAAACAGCTATTGCAAGACTCTGAGCCACACTGTCGTGAAGCTCAGAAGCTAAATTTTTTCGCTCATTATCTTCAGAAAGAACAAGGTGTTCATTTAATCGCTTTAACTCATTTGTCCTTTTTTTTACTTTGCTATCAAGTTTTTTATTCAGGTTTATTAAAGCCTTTTCTGATTTTTTACGATCTGTAATATCACGTATGAAAACCAGAAAGGTTCCATTGTTTTCCGGAGTGAAGGAGGCAGATACCTCTACATCAATAATATTCCCATTTTTCTTTTTATTTTTAGTTTCAAATCTGCTTCCCCCTGTGTCGATAATCTTTAGTGTTTTATTATTTAACTCCTCTTTGGTCATCAAAGCTTCGAGCTCTATGAGCGACATACTTAGAATTTCATTTCGAGTGTATCCCAATAATAGACAATATGCTTTATTCACTTCAATAATTCTGCCATACATATTAGTGATGACAAAACCATCGATTGAGCCATTAATAATTTTTTTAAATTTTTCTTCTCTTTTTTTAAGCTCGGTTTCCAACTTTTTACGTTCGGTGATATCATGATCCATACCAAAAATTTTCAAAAGGTTACCATCAACGTCTTTTTCACTTTCACAATATGAATGGATAACCTTTGCCTGACCATTAATAGGAATGGTGGTGAATTCAAACTCAAAGGTATCGTGTTTTTCAGCCAGGGAGATAAAAAGTTCTGCTGTTTTTTCAGGATGTTCGTATATACTTAAATTTAAAGATCCCGGCACTATATTATCGGAATAATCTTCTTTATTTGTTCCAAATAATTTAAAACATTCATCTGACCATACTTCATTACCGCTATTATGATCATAATACCAACTACCGGTCTTGGATATTTGTTGCCCTCTTTGTAAATTTCGTTCAGATTCTTTAAGCGCTTTCTCTACCTTTTTGTGCTCTGTAATGTCCCTCACGATACCACTGATACCTTTAATATTTCCTTTAAAGTCATGTAAAGGCACCTGGATAGTATGGAAAAAATAAAGATTCCCTGCACTAGTAAGAGATCTCACTTCACTTACTTTTTCACCATTTAAGGTCCGCTGATCCACCTCATAAATTATATCTGCGGCTTCCTTGTTAAATATCTCTTCAGGAGTTTTCCCAATTAAATCAGCCTCACTGCAGCCAAATAATTGAATCATTGACGGATTTACAAATGTATATTGCCGATTAAAGTTTTTACAGAAAATTGAGTCCATAGCCGTGTTGATAATGCCCAGAAACCTCTCATTATCCTCTTGTAAAACCTCATAATCATGGTTTCGGTCAAAATCGATTTTCTCTAATTTCTGAATTCGTTTTTCTAATTCTTCATATGTTGGTTTTTTAGCCATAAGAAAAAGTCCCAAGTTTAATAATCCAAAATGTTTAAAGGCAAAAAGAATTTATTTAGTTATTCAGCCCAATTTGATGGGATGCAAGATATAATATATATTGGTGCGAGGCAAATTAAATTTTGAGTGGGCCCTTAGGTCTGGCTATTATCTAAAAAGAAGTGTTTAAGCTTCGCTGGTTTTTCTTAAAGATTCAATTCTTCTATTGATACTCCACTCAAGTCGCTGAATTTCAAATTCCGGGACCTTATATTGTTGAAAGACATTTTTCCAACCTGATACTGATTTTCGAACTATGTCGATTATCTGGCCGGCAGTTTCAATGTTATGGGCGGCAGCCATGCTTTCCAGTGTATTTCTGTCCGGCGGCAGAAAACCTGCCCCAAACGGGAAAGATAATGAATGTTCTCTTTTTTCGTATATATCAGGCAGCACATCATAAACGGGTGACAGGCAGTAACCGGATTCTTTATGGAGCATACAAAAATTTTTAAGGTGATCATCCGTATTTCCGACTGCCACATTAAAAATCATCTGCCGGAATAAGAGGGGGATATCAATTGAAGGTTGATAACTATGAGCTTTCACCACATCAAACACATCGTCATAACTTAAGAAATAATATCCTTGGGCCTGCAATAAGGTTTGCATACTGATCATATGATATCGACCACCATGACCTGAGATATCGAACCGCCTCACCAGCAAAACTTTCCTTTTACCTATATCCTGAATTTCGAATTCTGGAACAGGCAATCCGGATCGCTTCGCCAATTCAAGCGTAGCAGCTTCAATAGACTCCACATGAAAGGTATCATTATGCCGGGGGAACTTTGCAATCCAAAGAGATCCCATCTCTTTTCGGCAAAGCGCTTTTGGTCTCGCACCGCCGGGACTGCTTCCGCTTTGATATAACAATTGCAGCTCTTTTTCATATAGAGGCAATCCTGATTCGTATCGTAAAGCTGCATTCAAAAGGGTTTCCAAATCTTTTATGCCGGCCGAAGGATCTGGTTTGCCAGATCTATCCTGTTTCGATTCAAAGGACAGGGCTCCTAATCCATTTCTCCCCAAAATTTCAAGCAACCTCGGGATGGTCTGTTCACCCCTTCCAAGCATCGCTTTTTTAATCAAAAGATTTCTGCCCCAGTCATCCGGAAGCGCATCTTCAAAAACCGCATGTACTCCTTCCGGTCTGTCTGTCTGGAATTCTTTTGAACTTAAAGGCAGATTCACGGGATCTAAAGGGAAAGCAAGCGGGTGATTAAGATAGTCTGGAGCATATCGGAAAGCGCCTTGTATCTTTCCTCTGGGATCAGGCAGTGTCGTGACAATTTCACCGCACGACACTGTCTTACTGCCGGGAAACGTAAGGTTAACAAGCAATCGGATCATTCTATTTTTGCCTTCGCACCCGTTGTCGGTTTTTTGTTTTTTCTAAAACCTCATATCTTTCGAACAATGATTCTCTGTGTGCTATCAGTTTATCAAAATCATCCAATTTGCCAAGCATGGATAAAGCTTTAACCCATGTGCCGATTGATATGGAAGGATTCCCCTGTTCCATTTTGTAAAGGGTTGGAATGGACACCCCAATCCTGAAGGCAAACTCTTTTTGTGGATCATTTAATTCTATTCGGGCGCTTTTTAGACGCTGTCCCAGTTTTTTTAAGATTTCATTTTCTTTAACATTAATCATATTTTGTTTTATCGCATTAATTTAAGATTAAAGCAAATTATATTTATTATTATTCAGGATCTGGCCGAAAGCGCCAATAAAAAATCCCGATAAAATCAATTATCGGGATAAGCTTTATTTAAGTTGGCTCCCCAGCACGGACTTGAACCGCGGACCCATTGGTTAACAGCCAATTGCTCTGCCAACTGAGCTACTGGGGAGCAGCGCCTTTTTACAAGACTTGGAGAGATTATATTAACACTTGTTTTTTGTCAAGAAGAAACAATAAAAAAATTGACATCATTATATATCGGTTCTATCCTTTAGGAAACAAATGAATCACGAGAAAAGGATGGAATCATGATCACTGAAAACGGGGTTGTAACAAATGCAACCAAGGCTGTTGCATGGGTAAAAACAACCAGATCCGGCGCCTGCGAGTCCTGCTCTTCAAAAGGAAGCTGCGGAACGGGAAACAGCCAGAAAGAGATGATCGTTTCTGTTAAAAATACGCTCAATGTTGGGAAAGGTGATAATGTGATCATTGGGCTTGAAACAAAACCCATCCTTTTTTTAACATTTCTTTTATATGTATTCCCTGTAATTTGTCTTCTCATCGGTGCATTGATAGGAAACAATCTTGCATCATATTTTCAGCTTGATTCCTCTCTTAGTTCCATGATTTCAGGATTTTTATTTTTTGGATTTTCTTTCTATATTATCCGGAAAAAAAATAACTCCCTTTCAAAAAAAGAAGAGTATAAACCCTTCCTAGTCAGGAAGAGACCTTCCGGCTTTCCTGCCGGTTGTTCAATACCTTAAAATTAAATTTTTTTCCTTGCCAAGATAGATTCAATATAATATAACGCCATGCTAGTTGTGGGTTTGTTTCATGAACTCAAACCCTTAGATAAGAGAGAATTATTATGACATCACAACGAGACCTAAAAATAGCTTTATTCATTATGATCATATTTTTGATTACAGGGATCATAAGCTATGCCTCTTTTACCCCCCCTGTACCTGAGAATCCAGTACGGATGATGTTTCAGAACAAGGCCGGTAAAGTTTTATTCACCCATTCCGTGCACGCAGGCGATTATACCACAGATTGTCTGGACTGCCATCACAACATTGAAGATGATGAAACCTACAACTGCAGTGAGTGCCATGAAGAAACCGGTGATGAAGACTTACCATCTAGACCTGATGCATTTCATGCTCAGTGCCAGGGATGCCATGAAGACATTGAAGCAGGTCCGGTAGAATGTAATTCGTGTCATTCATTATAGTAAATTTTGATTTTTTTACTTTATAATCATTAACTATATTGAATGATCTCAAGCTTTTTACAAAACAAGGACTTATTATGATTAAACGATCTTTTTTCACCTTATCCCAACCCGGGCTCATTTATGATCTTGTAGAACCGGATCCCAAAGAGCCGGTATCAATACCCATACCGCCCAATCTTATTTTATTATTAAATGAACCCATTGCCAATACAAGGCAGGCTTTAATAAAAAAAGGGGCTGCAGTTGAAAAGGGAGAAAAACTCTGTCTGTACAATGACAGCACAGAGTATACAATTTCCCCCGTAACAGGAATCATAACAGCCATTGACAGCTATGCAGATGTTTTTGGCAAAATATCCACCTATCTTGTCATCAATAATGATCAGAGCCAGACCAGCCAGACAGATTCTGCAGCCTATGATTTAAAAGATGACATTACTTCAGCTGACCAATATTTAAGAACACTTCCGGGGGCACCTCCGTTAAAAGCTCTTGCCCGTGATGATGTTAAGATTAATACCATTGTTATTACAGGGGCTGATTCAGATCTTTTATCAACCACCAGTCAATATGTAATGCTTAAATCCTGGGAAATGCTGAAAGAAGGAGCCCGGGTTTTAAAAACAATAACCAAAATTCCTAAAATTTGTATCACCATACCGGAAAATTCAAATATTCAAGGCGGACTTGATTCAATTGTTTTATTCAAAACCGCTTCAAAATATCCTTCTAATTTACCGGCAATGGTTTTAAAAGATCATTTAAACATGGTCCTTCCGGCAGGGAAAACTCCGGAAGATTTAGGAGTATGTTTTATCTGTGCTGAAGCCGTGGTATCTTTAGCAAAAGCATACAAAAAAAAATCTGCTGAATTTGAAAAAATACTGACGGTGACAGGAAAAAAAGGAACTCGATACAGGGCCAAGGCCACCATTGGAACTCCTTTACACAAAGTTTTCAAAGCCTTTGGTATCCGCATAAACGATCAGGACAGAATTATCATTGGCGGTCCCATGAGAGGATTCTCAACTTTCACCCACAATCATCCTGTCCAACCTGATATGGATACAATTGTAATTCAAAGCAGTGATATTATCCCTGAAATATCAGATTATCCATGTGTTAATTGCGGCAAATGTCTTCGGATATGCCCTGCAAATGTCCCTGTGAATATCCTTGTACGATATCTTGAAGCTGACCAGTATGAAGAGGCGGCTGACAAATACGACCTTGATTCATGTATTGAATGCGGCCTCTGCTCATATGTCTGTACTGCAAAGATACCGTTATTCCAGTATATCCAGCTTGGAAAAAATGAGCTTTTAAAACTTAGAGCAGAGGTTTAGAATGGAGACTGCCAATGAATAATAACAAATTAACAGTATCCCATGCTCCTTTCTGGCATGATGGAGACAGCCTTTTTCAAATGAATCTGAATATAATGATTGCCACCCTCCCGGCAGTTATTTTCGGTATTATTCAGTTTGGTACACCAGCTGTTGGTGTACTTGCATTATCTCTTTCCAGTGCCATGGTCTGGGAACTTATCATGAATGTCATATCCAAGAAAAAAATCACTATAGGTGATCTGGATTCTGCGGTTATAGGGCTTCTTTTCGGTATGATGCTTCCTGCAACATCCCCCTGGTGGCTTGTGATTACCGGAACCTTTGTTGCAGTGATTATCGGAAAAATGATTTTCGGTGGTATAGGAGCCAACCCCTTTAACCCGGTTCTCATGGGAATGGCATTTTTAATGCTCTCCTGGAAAGTTTTCTTTGACTTTGATGCAGCATATGTCAATTATGAATTCAATTTTACGGCCCTTGCACCACTGGCTGCCCTCAAATTTCAGGGAGCCCAGGCCGTTGCTGAGCTTTTTCCCTTAGGTGACCTTATTATGGGCAAGCAGGTAGGAGCCATTGGCTCTACCTTTGGGCTTGGCATTATTATCGGCGGAATCTACCTGATATTAAGGGGATATATACGCTGGGAAATTCCTGTTTCGTTTATTGTAGGTATCATTGTGACTGCCCTGTGCTTCAGCATGGCAAACCCGGATATCTATGCAGGACCCGGGATACATCTTTTTTCAGGATATACGCTAATAGGAGCTTTTTTCCTTGCAACGGAGAATTCATCCTCTCCTTCCAACAGGATTCCCATGCTCCTCTATGGATTTTTTGCGGCAGTAATGATTATCTTGATGAGAAACATCGGTGTATATGCTGATGGTACTATTTTGGCAATCCTTTTATTAAATGTTGTGAACCCCCTCATCGACACAATTAGACCAAAAGCTTTGGGAAAGGGAGTAAACAATGCGTGAAATGATTAGTATGGTTGTGGTTTTAACAGTATTGACAGCTGTTTCAGGCGGACTGCTTGCCGCTGTAAAATCCGGCACTCAGGATAAGATCGAAGCCCAGATTTTTAAATTTGCACTGGCACCAGCCATGAATCAAATTTTTGGAGAAGTGGAAAATGATCCTGGCAAAGAAAAATTTGAAATCGAACATGATGGTGCAAAATACCAATTCTATCCTGCCAAACTTGCTGATGGTTCAAAGGCTGTTGCATTTGAAACTAAAGGTAAAGGCGGATATGGTGGTGATGTAGGGCTTATGGTCGGCATTAATATAGGAAATGATCAGATTGTTGCAGCAAGGGTAACCACCCATTCTGAAACTCCTGGGTTGGGCGCTCGCGCCAAAGATGATCCTGAATTCGTTAACCAGTTCACGGATAAACCTTTGGATACCAATCTGTCACTTAAAAATGAGAATGGATCTATTGATGCAATATCCGGTGCCACCATTACCTCTAAGGCTGTAACTCTGGCCGCCATCCAGGCACAGGATCTGTATAAAAAGCTCAAACCTGAAATTTTAAAAAATATCCAATAAGGTATAAGAGGAGAATTTAAAATATGGCACAATCCTTGGCAAAAGAATTCACAAAAGGACTATGGGCTGAAATACCTCCTTTCAGACTTGTTCTAGGCCTTTGTCCGGTTCTTGCAGTAACCAAAACAGTTGAAAACGGCATAGGGATGGGTGTTGCAACCACTTTTGTTCTAGTTTTTGCAAACCTTTTAATATCCCTTCTTAGAAATGTGATACCGTCTAAAGTCAGAATTGCCTGTTATATTGTTATTATAGCCACTTTTGTTACCATTGTGGAACTTGTTATGCAGGCATATACATATGAGTTGTTCCTGAAACTGGGTATTTTCATTCCCCTCATTGTTGTGAACTGTATTGTTCTTGGCCGGGCAGAAGCCTTTGCCAGCAAGAATGGACCTGCTCTATCTGTTGCAGATGGACTTGGCATAGGTATCGGTTTTACACTTTCTCTGGCTGCCCTGGGTGCTGTCAGGGAAATTTTAGGTGCTGGGACAATTACTATCTGGGGAGGCAACCCCGTCTTTGAAATGGGCCCTGCCTTTCATCCTTTTGCATTTATGGTAGAAGCTCCCGGTGCTTTTGTTGCTTTAGGGCTGATGCTGGCAATTATGAATCTAATTGGAAGTAAATAAGGAGAAGATCAATGGAATTTTTTGAAATCTTCATCGCAGGTGTCTTCATTAACAATATTCTCCTTGCCCAGTTTCTTGGTAACTGCCCTTTTTTAGGAACCTCCAAGAAAATGGAAACTGCTGTGGGTATGGCCATGGCTGTTATCTTTGTACTGGTTATGGCAGGAATGATCACCTGGATAGTAGACACTTACTTGTTAAAAGCGCTTGACGTGGAATATTTGAGAACCGTTTCATTTATTCTGGTCATTGCATCCCTGGTTCAATTTGTTGAAATGTTTTTGAAAAAAAGTATTCCAGGACTTTATGCGGGGTTGGGAATTTTTTTGCCGCTCATCACAACTAATTGTGCTGTAATGGGTGCATGCCTTCTAAATATAAGCAAAGAATACTCATTTTTAAGCGCTCTTGTATCCTCGTTTTCATATGCTGTGGGATTTGGGCTTGCTCTTATTCTTTTTGCCGGTGTCAGGGAAAGAATCAACCTGGCCAGGGTACCAAAACCCCTGCAGGATACATCCATAGGCCTTGTAACTGCGGGTATAATTGCGTTGACATTCATGTCCTTTAAAGGAATGGTTTAAAAAGGGAATATTTATAGATATAAGGTGAAATTATGATCTCAGCTTTATTTTTTATGTTAGGAATCGGTGCTGTATGTGGTATTGTACTCAGCCTTTCATCCAAGGTCTTTTATGTATATGAAGACCCGAGAATTGCACTTGTGGAAAATAATCTTGCCGCTGCAAACTGTGGTGGCTGCGGGTATGCAGGATGTTCTTCTGCAGCGGAAGCCGTTGTAACGGGTTTAGCTCCTCCTTCTGTATGTGTAATTTCCGGTAAAGAAGGTGTGGAAGAAGTGGCAAAAATAATGGGTGTGGACGTAGGAGCTGCTGAAAGCCTGTTATCCTATAATATGTGCGAAGGCGGAAATCGAGCCGATGATAAATATTATTATATGGGAATTTCTTCCTGCAAAGCCATGACTGCTGCATTTGGCGGCAAACGGGTTTGCGGTGTTGGATGTTTAGGTTTTGGAGATTGTGTAAAAGCATGTCAATTTGATGCTGTCAAACTTGGACCCAATGGCTATCCTGTTGTTGATGACGACAAATGTGTGGGCTGCGGTGCCTGCCAGCAGGCTTGCCCAAAAGATATAATAAAAGTAACAACCCTTTCTGAGCAGCTGATGAAATTTAATCAGGAGCAGGATGCCCTGGCACCATGTGCCCAGACCTGTCCTGCTGAAATCAATATTCCAAGATATATCAATCAGCTCAGGGAAGGCAAATATAAAGAGGCTGTCCAGACAATCCGCATGAGAAATCCTTTACCGCTTTCCTGTGGAAGGGTCTGTCCCCATCCCTGTGAAGATGAATGCAGAAGGGGTATCGAAGATGAGGCTGTTTCCATTAACCAGCTTAAACGCTTTGTATCGGATTTTGAAATGAATTCAGGTTCCAGGATTCCCATCAAATGCGCCCCGGATACAGGTAAAAAAGTGGCTGTAGTAGGTGGTGGCCCTGCCGGTCTTTCCTGTGCATTTTTCCTACGGCGAATAGGACACCAGGTGTCTATCTTTGAAGCCATGCCAAAGCTTGGCGGCATTATCAGATACGGTATCCCTGAGTACAGGCTCCCTAAAAAGGTTCTTGACTGGGAAATCCAGGGTATCCTGGATCTTGGTATCAAGTCCTTTACCAATGTAAGATTTGGTAGTGATTTCGGACTTGGGTCCTTGATGGCCGCGGGGTATGAAGCAGTTTTTCTTGGCGTGGGTGCCTGGGAAGATTATTCCCTTGGCATTGATGGAGAGGATCTTAATGGCTGTTTTAAAGGAATTGATTTCCTCCAGAGATTTTCCCGTGGTGAAAAAATAAAATTGGGAAAAACCGCCGCTGTAGTAGGAGGCGGGAACAGCGCAATTGACTGCGTAAGAACTCTTTTAAGGCTTGGCCTTGAAAAGGTATACATAGTTTACAGAAGAACCAGAAATGAGATGCCTGCCAATGAGGTTGAAATTGTTGCATCAGAAGAAGAAGGTGTTGAATTTGTTTTCCTGGCTGCCCCCACTAAAGTCGTCAGCGATGACAATGGCAATGTAAGCCAGCTTGAATACCTTAAGATGGAACTGGGTGAACCTGATGCCAGCGGTAGACGTCGACCAGTACCCGTTGAAGGTTCTGAAACCCTTCTTGATGTGGAAATGGTGATCTCGGCCATTGGTCAATCTCCGGATGCCTCCTTTAAAGATCAGGACCCTAATAAAAGGATGACTGAACTGGAATTGACAAGATGGAATACCATTGACAATGACCCTGCACTTCTACAGTCTTCCATTCCTTATATTTTTACGGGTGGAGACTCTGCCACAGGACCATCCCTTGTTGTTGATGCTATTGGCGGCGGAAGGCGTGCTGCAAGGTCCATTGACCTGTTCTTGAAAGGTGAGCCAGTTGTACCTGTTAAAAATTCTTTACAGAAAAAACGAATACCTGAATCAATTTTTACAAAAGTAGATGGTATCAAAAAATCACCAAGGGCAAAAATGCCTGAAATCCCCGTTGATCAAAGGCTGGACTCCATGATTGAAGTTGACCTTGTTCTGCCCGAGGATGCTGCACAAAAGGAAGCGGAAAGATGCCTGAACTGCTGCCGAATCTGTTATAATAAGGATACTGACTTTCCAATGGCAGACGTCAGCTGATTTAAACCCGTATTTTATACCATAATAATAAAAGGGTATCAGATGATGATACCCTTTTATTGTTTGTGCTTCTTAAAAGGACATGACCAAAAATAAATTAAAAATTTTAAGCATTATTTTTTTCTTCTTTGTTATCTTACTTATAGGTGGAGGATTTTTATTTTTCCAGGAAATATCATCTTTTGTTAAACAACCTTTTAATCCTTCGGCCGCAGGACAGGTGTTTTCAATCAACCAGGGCCAAAGTCTTGACAGTATTGCTCAAAATCTTAAAACCCAGTCTATTATATCCAATCAAACCTATTTTACATTATTGGTAAAATATAGAAAAGCCGGCAAAAAACTTCAGGCAGGAGAATATATTCTGTCGGCTGCAAAATCTCCGGAACAAATACTGGAAGTACTTTTAAAAGGCAGAGTGAAATTACACAGGATTACCTTTCCCGAAGGAATGAATATAAAGGAAATTGGTTATTTAGTTGAGGCTGCAGGTTTTTGTAAAAAAAAAGATTTTATAGATCTTTGCCATGATAAAACCTTTATTACCTCTCTTGGAATACCATCCATATCCTTGGAAGGCTATCTTTTTCCAGACACTTATTTTTTTCCCAAAACAATAGATTGCAAGGCTATCATTAAAACTATGGTGGCCCATTTTAATGATATATTCACTTTAGAATGGGAGGAACAGGCAAAAGCAATGGGCTTTTCCATTCACGAGATTGTGACCCTTGCCTCCATTATTGAAAAAGAGACGGGAGATAAATTGGAAAGGCCCTTGATCGCCTCGGTTTTTCATAACCGGCTGAAAAAAAAAATGCGGCTTGAAAGTGATCCCACTATAATATACGGCATAAAAAATTTTGACGGAAATATTAAAAGAAAACACATTAAGATGGTAACTCCTTACAATACCTATCAAATCAGTGGGCTTCCTTTAGGGCCCATTGCAAACCCAGGTGCCAAATCCCTTTCTGCAGCCCTTAACCCTGCTCATTCTGACTATCTTTTTTTTGTTTCTAAAAAAGATACAACTCATCAATTTTCAAAAACCATTCAAGAGCACAATCAGGCTGTTAAGCGGTATCAACTAAAGAAAAAATAATGTAACGATTCAGTTCTTCTGCTTGAAGCCGCCCTGTCTGATGGATATTTGTTTCGATGCTAAACGCTTAACCTCTGCAAATATCCATCAGACAGGGCTTTGAGATAAGTTCTCTTAACTGGCTGAACAACTACAAAATAATTATTCATATTGTTCAAATTGCTTCAAATATACTATTATAGCACCGCTTTTTGTTTTCTTTTTTTTATCCCATTCATAAAAGATCACCAGATCCTGTTTTTTCATTTCCCGGACTACATCTTCAACAACATCGGGTAGCACAGGGCCTGTGTCTGAATGAAGCCCCTTTCCCACTATAATTCTTACGGTAAAAAGACCTTTAAGTTTATTTGAAGTGATAAATGAGCGGGTTCTCATCTGGGCGCCGATGGTTGTGTATCCATGGAGATCCAGTTCAGCTTCAACTGGAGGATACCTCTTCAGCCTTTTTTTTATTGGCACAGGGGATGATTTTTTTGCAGGTCCTGGTTTTCTTATTTTAAATGATTCCTCCAATAATTCGGAAAAATTTTCTTCTTCTTCTGCAAAATTCTTGTGTTCCAAAGATGTATCCAGCACTTTTATACCATGCTTATTTATTTGATTTTCCTTGGGAGCTTCAACAAAAACGTTTTCCATTGAGTCTGGGTTTATTTTTTCTTTTTTCTCAAATGCCTTTAATAAATCATGATCAGAATCAAAAACGGGCAGATCATTTTTATGGCGCTGTTTTAAGGGTTTTTTCCCTTTTTTACCTTTATTTATCATGGAATAATTTTATAGTATTTCTTGATAATTTACAAGTTTTCAAGCCTTTTGTTTGTTTGACAATACATAGCCTTCCTGTTATTGTTGGCATCATGATAAAAGAGAATATTGTAGAGTATATTGAACAGCAAAAAATAATTTGTGCTGTCATATTACAGGTGCAAAAAAACAAGTTACAGTTATTAAATGAGAATAATCGGGAAATTAGTTTATCTGAAAACCGATTATCGCATATATCATCTGTGTGCCTTGACACTTCGCTTTCCAGAGATTTTATTGTCAGCCAGTTAAAACAATTGTCACAAAATCGAAAAAAACTTTCCCAAACCATAAACATTAAAGAATTATGGGAAATCCTCCATGAGGAGTCAGGAGACATTGATCTTTCTGCCATGACCATTTTTTGTTTTGACCCCCCTGTGACCACGGACAATGAGGCAGCAGTTATCAGAGCCTTTTTTTATGACCGGGAGTATTTTAAATTCAATAAAACCGTTTTTATTCCTTACACGCCTGAACAGGTTAAAGCCAGAAAAAGGCAAATCAAAGAAGCTGAAAAAAGAGAAGGTCAGATTCAAAGAGGAGCTTTGTGGATTAATGAGGTTTTGAATAATAAAAACGGCAGCAATACTGAGGTGGATAGGGATATTATTCATATTTTAAAATCCTATTACCTGTTTAACAATAATTCTGATTCTCATTTAACAGCCAGAAATATAATCAAAAAATCATCCATCAATTCGCCGGAACAATTGTTTAATATATTTGTAAAAGCAGGGATTTGGGATAAAAATGAGAATATAAATCTTTTAGCCCTGCAAATCCCCACTGTATTTTCCAAGGATGTGCTGGAACATGAAAAAAGACTGACCGCTGCTGATACAAATTTCTTTAACGATCCTTTAAGAAAGGATTTGACAGATATACCTTTAATCACCATTGATGGACAGTCCACCCTTGATTTTGATGATGCAATAAGTCTTGAAAATACGGAAAATGGATATAGACTTGGGGTACATATTGTTGATGTTGATGCCTATATCAAATCCAATGATCCCATTGATCTGTCAGCACGGGACCGGGCAAGCTCCATTTACATGCCCGATGATAAACTGCCCATGATACCTCCAAGGCTTTCCGAAGATCTCTGCAGCCTGAAAGAAAACGAAATACGACCCGGTATCAGCACCATCATTAAAATGAGCCGGTTTTTCGAAATTCAGGATTACAATGTTGTTCCAAGTATCATCAAAGTTCATAAACAGATGAGTTATTCTGAGGCAAACCTTTTGAACGGTAAAAATGATCCCATTACCACCCTGTACAAAATTGCTACACTCCTACGGGAAAAAAGGCTCAAGGCCGGTGCTATTCAAATCACCCTGCCTGAAGTAAATGTTTGGGTCGAAGAAAATCAGGAAATTGGATATTTAAAAATTGATCGGGAAAATCCCTCGCGCATGCTAGTATCTGAAATGATGATCTTTGCCAATTCGCTGATGGCTGAATTTCTTTCAAAAAACAGTATGCCTGCAGTTTTTCGATCCCAGGCACAACCTAAACAAAGATTATTCAAAGGTATTGAAACCTCTTTATCCTTAAATTTCATGCAGAGAAAACAATTGAGCCGGGCCATGATCGGGACAGATCCTGAAAGCCATTCAGGTCTAGGGGTTAAAGCTTATGTTACAGCCACATCTCCCATCAGAAGATATCATGACCTTTTGACACAACGACAGATAAAGGCCCTATTTGGATATGGCAAGGCCTACACCAAGTCAGAACTTGATACGATTATCCAGTCTGTTTCAATGAGTATTGCCAATGCAGGCCGGGTTCAGGCATCAAGAAAGCGGTACTGGATTACCAAGTATCTGGAATCAAAAAAAGGAACCGCCTATGAAGCCCTGGTCCTTGATTGTCACAGGGATCACTATAATGTCCTGGTCAAAGAATTTATGCTTGAAGCAAAACTTCCACCAAGCGGCATCAGGCTCAAGAATGGGGACGTCGTTCAGGTAACCATCCAGCATGCTGATGCAAGACGAGACCAATTGTCTTTATTCGTCTAGTGTTTAAAGCTTCTTTGACCGGTGTATACCATTGTTGCATCGTTTTCATTACATGCTTCAATGGACTGGTAATCATTCAAAGATCCCCCTGGCTGAACCACGGCTTTAACTCCCTGGTTTAAGCCTACGTCAATACCATCCCTGAAAGGAAAAAATGCATCAGAAACCATGGCAGATCCTATAAGGCCGCCTTTGACTTTCTTTACATCATTTTCAATTTGTGCCCTTTTATCCGCATCTTTTAAATCGGCAAAGGAGACTTCATATTGTTCAAAGCAATATCTGTCAGCAAGCTTTCGATAGGCCTTATCAACTGCAATTTCTGCAACCCCCACCCTGTCCTGCTCACCTGTTCCGATCCCCACTGTTGCATTGTCTTTTACATAAATAACTGAATTTGATGTTATGCCCGATTCCACAAGCCATCCGAACAGCATATCTTCTAATTCCTGTTTTAAAGGCTTGCGATTTATATTGTAGGTCTGTCCTTTATATTCGGTTGATGCCACAATTAAATCTTTTTCAGAAAGAGTTTGGGGAACAAAAGACCATTGGGCAACCATACCACCGTCCATAAGACTCTTAAAATCAATCACCCTCTCACCGATGAAACTTTGAAGCTTATCAATATCATTAATCCTGATCACCCTTAAATTTTTCCGGGTTCCCAATATGTCCAGGACCCCATCTTCAAAATCCGGTGCCACCACAACTTCTGCATACTGATTGGCAATGGCCTGGGCAGTAGCCTTATCCACTGTTTTATTCAGTGCGATACAACCGCCAAAGGCAGCCACACGGTCTGCCATGTAAGCTTTTTGATAGGCTTGTTCAAGGCTTTGTGCCCGGGCTGCACCGCAGGGATTGTTATGTTTGACAATCACAGCACAGGGAGTATCTGTAAAATATCTTAAAATATTCAAGGCATTGTCGGCATCGGTGAGATTGGTTTTTCCCGGATGCTTTCCTGATTGAAGCAATTCAATATCAGACACAAGGTATTTACCAGGGGTTATGGTCTTTGCATCGCCAAGGGCCAGATTTCCGTTTACAAGTTTGTAGAGTGCGGCTTCCTGTCCTGGATTTTCACCATATCTTAAGCCCTTTTTCACCCCTTCAATCACCCATGATACCTTTTCATAAAAAAGAGTCTGTCTTTTATCCTTGTCAACAAATGAGACTTCCATTTGGGGGGTAAAATGATCATCCATAATTGTCTTATACATTTGTTTAAGATCTTTGGGCATGACTTATTCTCCTGATTTATAGCATGATTTAATATCCCCGGCCGGTTTTGCAGCAAGATAGCGGCTTATGGCCCTATCATAGGTTGCCGTGTGCTCAAACGCCTTTTGGGCAAGTCCGAATCTGTCCTCCAGAGATAAACTCCCTTTGTTTGCTTTAAGTTTTTCCAGAATTTCAGAATAGGAGGAAGGCTCCACCACAGATGCCACACGGATAAAATTTTTAGCAGATGCCCGGATCATGGTTGGACCGCCAATATCAATATTACCCCGTGCATCTTCCAGACTCACTCCCTTTTTTGCTATGGTTTCACTAAAGGGGTAAAGATTAACCACAACCATATCAATGGCAAGAGCATCTACTCTTTTTAAATCTTCCTGATGGGCATTATTATAGGTTTCAGTCAAAAGTCCCAGGTAAATTTTAAAATCAAGGGTTTTAACAAGCCCTCCCTGGGTTTCAGGCTGACCCGTATAATCAGATACCTGTTTTAAGCAGGCATCGGCTTTGTGACCCAGGATCTCTTTTATTTTACCATAGGTTCCACCCGTTGACAGGATTAGAATTTTTGGGTTTGCCTCTAAAAGCCCTGGGATCAAAGTTTCCAGACCCGATTTATCAGACACACTGATCAGTATTGTTTTAATTTTCACTGAATCATCAATTTTTTCAACTACATTCTTGCCCATGATCTTTCCTTTGATTTATAGTATAAATATTAATATTTTTCTTTTAATGAACCAAATTAATATCTTAAAGTCAAGTTGCCAGCGATTCCCCGTGACAAATAATTTTTAACTTAAATTATAGGGGAACCTTGTTGATTCATTTATACGCATATCTTTTCCCTTTTAGGATTTATTATCGAATAAAATTCGGAAATTTATATTTTTTTATGAATTTATTGCATTATTATTGTTGACATTATAATTTTATTCGGTATAAATAATAAACTATAGAATAAAATTTGTAATTATTCAGCTCTTACGCTTGAAACCGCCCTGTCTGGTGGATATTTGTTTCGAGGCTATTCGCTTAACCTCCTGCAAATATCCATCAGACAGGGCTTTGGGGATAACTTTTTTTAACGGGCTGAATAATTACTAAAATTTTATAATTTTACAAACTATCAAATTTAATTTTGGAGACCCATGGACAGCATTGACAGTCAAATCTTAAAAGCATTGCAAGAGGATGGAAGAAAAAAAAACTCTGATCTTGCCAAAGAGACCGGGCTTGCACCCTCAACAATGCTGGACAGGGTCAAAAAGCTTGAAAGCAAAGGGATTATTAAAGGATACCGGGCTGTTGTAGACCCTGAAAAGATAGGACTAAAAGCCCAGGGATTTGCCTGTATTTCCCTTGACCGGCACCAGGTTAAGAATATTGAGATATTGGAAAATGAAATAAAAAAAATTTCCAATGTCCGGGCCTGTTACCACATTACAGGAAGATTCGATTACTTACTCCATGTGATCGCTCCGGATCTTGGTGATTTTGGCAAGCTTATAAAAGAAAAACTTGCCACCATTCCAGGTATGGGAAAGATCGAAACATTTATTGTATACTCGGAACTCAAACCTGACCAGGGATGGCCAATTGAAGCAGTTTTAGCTTAGGGCCCACTCAAAAATAACTTATAAAAATTAATACAAAGGGAGAATTAAATGGCTATAAAAAAAGCAATCCATGACTTTTACAAAATGAAAGAAAATGGTGAAAAAGTCACCTGGTTAACATCCTATGATTTCCCAACGGCACAATTTGCAGAGGCAGCAGGGCTTGATATGATTCTTGTAGGCGATTCACTTGGCATGTGTGTCTATGGATACAAAGGCACGGTTCCCGTCACAATGGACCAGTGCATTGTCCATTGTGACGCTGTTAGAAGGGGTGCTCCTGAAACATTTATTGTTGGTGATATGCCTTTTATGAGTTACCAGACTTCTGATATCGATGCTGTAACCAATGCCGGCCGTTTCCTCAAAGAAGCCGATGTAGATGCCATCAAACTTGAAGGCGGAACCCGTGTGGCCTCAAGAATCAAGTCCATAGTGGAGGCAGGTATTGTTGTTATCGGGCATATTGGCCTGACACCTCAGAGTTCAGGGGCTTTGGGTGGTCACAAAGCCCAGGGCAGGACTGCCTCTGATGCAGCCATGGTTGTCGAGGATGCCCTGGCTGTCCAGAAGGCAGGAGCACATATGCTTTTAGTGGAAGCAATTCCTCCTGAAGTCGCCCAGTATATTGCAGATACCCTGACCATTCCCGTGTTCTCAATTGGTGCAGGAAAAGAGTGTGACGGACAGCTTCTGATTGTCAGCGACCTTATTGGACAATTCCAGGCATTCACCCCGAAATTTGTTAAAAAATACTGTGACGTTGCCTCTATTATTACTGATGCCATGAAAGCCTATTGCGCAGATGTCCGTGAAGGTAAATTCCCTGAAGACAAGCATTGTTACCATATGATTAAAGGCGAAAAAGAAAAATTTCTTAAACAAATGAAAAGATAAGATTTTAAATATCGACCCTAAAATTCATACCAAAGGAAACCACCATGACTGACCTTAAAGAAATGCTTAAAATTGAGGCAAAGGATTTAGATATTGTAAACCTATTGATCTCAAATCCTGATAATGCGCAAGTTTCAGCACTCACCGACCTGATTGAAAAATTTGGCGGAGTAGAGGCTATTAATGAAAAAGCAAAGCAGGCAAGAAACCCTGAAACCCTTATGCAAAAGCTCAAAGAAATGGGTTCTCCCTATGTTGCCGATCTTGAATGGCTGATGGAGCAAAGGGACAACAAGGCGTTTATTTCAATGGAAGACTATTGTAAAAACATTCTGGGTGAAGATGCTGATATCGCATCTATTGATTCTTCCAAGGCTGTAACCCTTGAAATCAGTGCCATGCAGTTTTTTCCCTGGCTAATCGCCCAGGCAAAACAAGCCATTGAGAAAAAAGAACTCATGCCGGGCCGTATTATCCGGGTAAGAAACATGGCTGAACAGGTTAAAGATGACGGCGATATAATGGCCACGGCTCTTGCCATGCAGATCATAGGTGCAACATATGTAGAATCGCTTGATACCCGGGGAACAGATGGTGGCAATATTCATCTTGGCGGAGGCCCTGAAACCCTCTCGGGTTTCTTTGGTGGAATCGGACAGCCCAATGATTATGCCATAAAATGGGCGGAAGAATATCTCCATTATTATACAAATTACGGCATTAAAGAAGTACTCAATATTAATTCAGGCACCATTCTTTTAGGATATATGATGCACAGGCTTGGGGTGGATATTAAATTTAAGATATCCGTATTCGTGGGCATTGATAATCCTTACTACATTATGTGGACTCTGATGACTGCCAGACTCTTCTCACGAAAAGACGGCTCAACTTCACTTGTAGGATTTAATCTTTCCAACTCCGTAAATAACGAAACCATTCTTCAGGCCCATGCCATTAGAAAACAATTGGGACTGGAAAAACAGGTGCGATTTGAACATCATATCACGGAAACCTATAAATCCATTGTTCCTCAACCTTACAACAGAAGAGATGAACTGATTCAACTTGCCAAAAAGGTTCCCAATATTTCAGCAAAACATGAAGGCGGGGAACCTGAAATTGAATCAACAAGGGAACATCCTTCTGATATTTTTGATTATTTTTTAGCAAAAAAAGATATATTAGAAAATGGCCTGATGGATACTTTAATGGGCAACTATCTTGACAAGCATCATTCTGTTAACCAGACAGCCAGGGCATTGATAAAAGCCGGCATCAATGTTGTTGCAGCCCAAAACCTGCATTAATCTTCCAAGCAAAGGAAATAAAAATGATTCCGTCAAGAATGCATCAATTTTTACACGATACCCTTCCTGAAAGTGTATGGAAAAACCGGTTGATAAAAGCCGGCCCTTTAAGATTTCTTGAATTCGGGCCTTTGGACATTGATCGCCTTCAACGCCTGGGGATCAAAGTAGACAGGCTTGGGCCAAGACTGACATCCTGCATGTGGAATGAAGACAGTCCTGTGGAAATCGGTGGATTTCTCGTGGTGGACAACCTTGCCATGGGCCAGCCGTCCATGGGCGGCACTAGAATGCTGCCGGATATCACCCCGGATATTATCCATAACCTTGCAAGGGGTATGACCCTTAAAAATGCAGCTGCCGACCTTCCATTCGGTGGTGGAAAATCCGGTATTGTCAGGCCTGAAAATCTAAGTAAAACAGACCGGCATGAAGTCATCAAAGGATTCGGACTACTTTTAAAAAGATACAAGGAAATCTATATCCCGGGTCCTGATGTGGGTACCAATGATGCTGATATGAAAACCTTTGCCATGGAAAACGGTTTGAATAACGTTGTATCAAAACCGGCTGATATGGGAGGCAACAGGATTGATGAACTGGGCGGTGCTGCCAATGGTGTTGTGGTGGCCACAAAAGCCCTGCTGGAACATCTGCCGAAATTAAAACAGCTGCCCCAGTTTAAGGACATGATAATTCCCAAACCTTCGGACCTGGATATTCTCATCCAGGGGTTTGGGGCAGTAGGTGCCCATGTTGCAAGGATTTTCCATGATTATGATCCTGAAAACTGTCCTGTTATAAAGGGTATCAGTGATGAAAACGGATACCTTTTAAATACGGGCGGGCTGCCCTGGAAAGATCTCTTTGACATGTGGAAAGAGTTTGGTGCAGTCACACAAAAATATTTCCATGATCGAATCCTTCACAAGGATGGCGCTGAATCCACCCAAACCTTCTTTTCCAACTCCTCAAACAACCTTCTCACGGAATCCGCATTCTGCCTGGTTCCGGCATCCCCGGTATTTAATTACCTGGATGTGGATGCCTCCACAAACCCGTCCATGACCACGGAAAGGATGGGGAAATGGCAGATCATTGTTGAAGGAGCAAACACCTATTCTCCAAATCCTGCAAGAAAAGCAGAACGAAGAAGAATGGAGCGCCATGTCTACCGGGATAAAGGTGTGCTGATTGCAACAGATTACCTGGTAAACTCCGGAGGTGTAATCTATGCTGCCCATGAAAGGATTATTCCAACTCCGGATCATCTGTTGATACCCAAAAACCTTTTGGGAAACCCCGCTGCAATTGAAGGCTGGCTTGAAAAAAATCAGGAAGATTTTGCAATGCTTGCTGAAACCCGAAGAAAAGCAGCCGTTGAAAAACTTGAAACGGTGATCCGGCGAAATATGGAGGAGCTAATTGATGGTCTTTGCAAGGATGCAGACAGTCTGCCATGTGAAATTGCAGAAAAGATAAGTGTTCAGAGAATTGCCTCCATGGAAAAATCCAGGACAGCCAGGGATATCATGGAAGAAGCCCCCACCATTGGCTTGGATAAAAGCGTGACCGACGCTGCCCAATTGCTGGTGGATGCACATGTTCCCATTGTTAACGTTGTATCTAAGAAAGGAAAACTCATAGGTATTGTGACCAACTGGGACATCACAAAAGCCATGGCTTCAAAATTGCCCATGGATTCTCCCCTGACTAAAATCATGACTGCGGATGTTATTACCAACTATCCGGATGCGACGATAATTGACTGCATCCGGAAACTTGAAAACCATGAAATATCTGCCATGCCCATTGTTGAAGATGACAAAGTTGTCGGTGTTATATCAGGAGATATCCTTGCCAAAAGAACCCTGTACAGACTCCTGCAGACCATGACATAAATTATCACAACTTTTTGCCCTTAAAACCTGTCTTAAAGCATTTTTCCTTGAGGACAGGTTTTTTTGGAGGTCAAAGTCTCTGAAGTTAATGTGTAAAGACCACCGATAACGATAAGACAGATGGTGCAGAATAAAAAGCCCCCCCTGAATGCCGGGGCCTCAAGTGAGGTCCCGGGATATAAAAATTTCATTAAAGAACCCAGTCCCTGCAAAAAAACCGCAACACCGGCCATAGTAAAAAAATTTATGGCTGTCATTGCCATACCTGCATTTTCAAGGGGCACTTGTTCTTTGATATGAGCATACATCACCTGACCTGAACTGCTGAACACACCAAAACAAAAAAAAAGTATAGATAATGTCATTTTCCCTGCGTCCTCCGGGAGCAATATAATGATCAATAAGATTATGGCCATTCCGCATATACCCGCAATAATAACTTTTTTTCGTGATTGAAAGATAATGTCTGATAAATGCCCGCTCACGGGACTGCCGATGATCATGCCTATGCTCATAAGCAAAAGGATATTACCTGTGGTAATCGGAGATAGCCCGACAACACTTATAAGATAAGGGCCTGCCCACAGTGCTTGAACAGAAGCATAAATGCCGTAGCGGCAAAAGGTGGAAAACGAAATTATCCAAAAATCCCTTCGAGAAAAAAGGATTCGGGCACTTTTCAGGGTGTCTTTTACCTTAGGCAGGGAAGATTTTGTATGTTCTGGAATTATTTTTGTATCAGGCCTGTCACTTACTATTAAAAAGCAGAGAATCGCCATAAAAAAAGTAATGCCGCCCATTGTCATAAAACTATTTCTCCACCCCAGAGCTTGAACAATCATTACAAGGGGTGTCGCCGCTGCTATATTACCGGCTGTGCCTGCTGACACAATCACGGCAGAGAGTGTTGCAAACTGTTTGGGTTTAAACCAGATAGTGATAAGTTTCAATGTTCCCATGAGGTTGCATGCCATGCCAATCCCTAAAAGAGTCCTGCCAAAGGCAAGAGTATAATAAGATTCGCCTACGGAGAAAAGGAATGCTCCTGCCACGGCAACCAGAGTAAGCAGGGTCATTGTGATTCTGGGACCGATGCTGTCAAGAAAAATCCCGACGGGAATCTGCATCAATGCAAAAGCATAGAAAAATAATGCAGACACAGTGCTGAGTTCCCAGGCATCAAAGTTCAATTCCTGTATAAGGTTTGGAGAGATCACTGCCACAGATGAACGATAAAACTGGGACAGGATGAACAGCATCCCTGCAACGATAAGTATCAGCCAGCGCCGTGATGGTTTTAGTTTTAAATTATACAAAGATTAAAATCACTTTTTTTATGTTTAACTCACACATTATTTTATTTCCCTGACTTCAAATGAGAGACAAAGAGTTAAATTAGAATTTATTCTCAAGAGTTGCAATATCTAAATTTGCTTGACGATTCTTTGCAATTCCAATAATCGTATAAACTATACTTATAGATTTATAACCGGTACGGAATCCAAGATATGACTTATGATCCATGGCAATTTCCTGACAATCCTTTTGACTATACAGGTCTTGTCAATCACCCAAAAGGTATTGGCAAAATACCCTCAAAAAAAATGGGAACGAAAATTGCTGTTATCGGTGCAGGATGTGCCGGACTCTGCGCTGCATGGGAGCTGATGAAAATCGGGCTTCACCCCGTTGTTTATGAATCTGATAAAACTCCTGACGGCAGGCCAAGAATAGGGGGCCGGGCCTATACCTTTCGGTTTCCCGGTGACCCAAAAGCTTTTGCCGAGCTTGGGGCAATGAGGATTCCACCGGTTCATAAGACCATTACCTTTTACATGGACCTGTTCAACATTGATTATAGCAAGCCTTTTCCCGATCCCCTTCTGGTTCCAACCACCCTGTATTTTAATGGACAAAAAAGCTATATTCCTCTGGGGGGCCTGCTGCCGGGTCCCGTCCAAAAAGCCAATGAAGCCTGGCAAAAATTTATAGATCCTCTTGTTAAAAAAATGGTAAGGGTCTGGAATGATCCTGAATTAAGAAACCAGCAGTGGCAAAAATTTATTGACAGGTTTAAAAATAGAAGTTTTTACCAGGTCCTCTGGGAACAGGATCTTACAAGACAGGAAATCAGTCTTTTCGGATCCATGGGACTTGGTACAGGTGGATTTAATTCCATGTTTCCGGTCAGTTTTTTAGAAATTTTAAGGCTTTCGGTCTGCAAATGGGAGGTGGACCAGCGCATTGTCAAAGGAGGGGTGGACCAGTTACCCAAAAGCTTCTGGAGCAATCGTTTTTCTTGCCCGCACTGGGGAGATATGAGTGTAAAATATCTCAATAACGGAGAGCCCCTTGGTCGTGTGAAAAAAATCCATACCCCTGACAATCCTGATGAAAAAATTGAAATCACTGACAATTCAGGAACAATAAGAGCTTATGATGCTCTCATCATTACCTGCTCACACAGAGCCCTTGAGATAGGAATTAAGGTCAACCGAAACACTTTTTCAGACAAGGTCTGGTCAGCCATTCACAATATTCATATGACCCGGTCCGGAAAAGTTTTTATCAGGACACATCAGGCATTCTGGAAAAATCATCCACCAGCATCAACCTTGAATTGTACGATTACGGATGAAGCTATCCGTGGAACTTATCTATTTGATTTTGAGGATACTGACTCCGGAGTCATCTGCCTGAGTTACACCTGGGAAGATTCAGCCACAAAACTGCATGCATTAAATGAGCAGGAACAGGTCAATATCGGCCTTGAGATACTTAATACTATTTATGGCAGAGATTTGATCTCAGACCAGATAGCAGAAACCAAGACCTTTTTCTGGGAGCATGCAAAAGGATATAATGGTGCATTTAAACTTAATTATCCAGGACAGTATGAAGACCAGAAAGCCTTGTTTGAACAGACAAGACCCCAATCCATGAATTTCCATAACGGGGTATTTTTAAGCGGTGAATCTACATCTTGGGCCGGAGGCTGGATTGAAGGCGCTCTGCACAGTGGACTGGACGCTGCTCTGGCAGTAGTCAAAAAGCTTAAGGGTGAACTTCACTGTGTTTAATTTTTGCAAGCACCTCATTTGTGGGTTTGGGTAGTCCTGCTATTTTCCATGCAACAATTGGATCAGGAAACTGCTGATACTGACAATCTTTTGACTGTCCAACATTTTTGCATACGGCTCGTACTATTGGAAAGGCTTCAAATTTTTTATAGTAGTCTCTTATGAATTTCAAAATATCCATCCGATCGTTACTTAGAGGGCATTCTTGAGAAACACCTTCCTGATCTGCCAGAGAGCAGGCAATAGTTTCAGTCCAGGACTCAAAATCTTCAAGATATCCATCATGGTCTAAATTTACCATTTTTACCTCCAGAAAAATCTTATTCTTCCATTAACATTTTTTATGAACGCTTCTTGTATTTTATATTATTCTTGAGCTCAGATATCCGGGCTTAAGGACAGTATTTTTTCTTTTGATTGATTTTTATTATATGTATCTTCTCCCTATTGTTTCCAAAGTTCTTACAATAGATACAAAATGTAATGATATGTTAAAGATAATTCTTTTTCGAATAATGTAAATGCCATTTTACTCAATATCTTTATCAATAACATGGATAGAAATACTATAGGCGTTGGCCCTGGTTATTTCTTGTAATTATCCAGGAATTAACGTATTTTAAAAGCTTAACATTGCAACTAACCTACTGTCAGGAGAGAACTATGAGTGCTAATGTATTTTTCATGGATTTAGAAGCCACTTCAAAGGAAAATCTTCCGCAAAAACTTTCAAGACTTGTTAAAAGAGCAGGAATTAAAAATATTTTAGCTAAAAACGACCTGACAGCCGTAAAAATACATTTTGGCGAACAGGGCAATACCGCCTATATCCGTCCAATATTTATAAGAAAAATTATCCAGACAATCAAAGGATACAAGGCAAGCCCTTTTCTCACGGATGCCAATACCCTTTATGTGGGTTCCCGATCAAACTCAGTATCCCATATTCACACGGCCATTGAAAACGGATTCTCGTATTCTTCAATGGACAGCACACCCATTATTATTGCTGATGGACTAAGGGGGAAGAGTGAAACAAAAATTAGAGTTGATCAAAAAAACTGTAACCATGTTTATATCGGTTCGGAAGTTGTCAGTGCGAATGCTTTGGTTTCCGTGGCCCATTTCAAAGGCCATGAGCTTTCAGGGTTTGGCGGGACACTGAAAAACATAGGCATGGGATGCGCCTCCAGAAAGGGAAAGCTTGACATGCATTCCAATGTCAGCCCCAAAATAAAACGAAAAACCTGTATCGGGTGTTCGGAATGTAAAAAGTATTGCCCCACCCAAGCCATTTACCTTAAAGGGGAAAAAGCCTATATTAATCAAAAAAAATGCATTGGGTGTGCTGAATGCGTTGTCAGATGTCCCACTGAATCCGTAAATATCAACTGGAATCAGACGGTTCCTGTTTTCCTGGAAAAAATGATGGAATACAACTTAGGTGCTCTTAAAAACAAAGGGGGGAAAGTTTTTTTCGTCAACTTTATTACAGACATTTCACCTAAATGCGATTGTCTGTCTTACAGCGAATCTCCTATTGTCAATAACGTAGGAATTCTTGCATCGACTGACCCTGTTGCCATTGACCAGGCCAGCGCCGACCTTGTCAACCAGCAAACGGCTTTACCCGGAACAACATTACAAACAAATCTGAAACCGGGTGAAGATAAGTTTAAAGGCCTTTACCCTTCTGTTGACTGGGAACATCAGCTTGACTATGCACAAAAAATAGGCCTTGGAACAAGAGAGTATAAGCTTATAAAATTGAAAACATTATCATATAAAAAATAATTCACTTATCCTATGTCTTTAATTATTTGGCTGTAATATTTTTATCATGTATATTGCGTATAAAAAAAATAACGGGCAGTCACAGTATATTTTAAGAGAATCCTGCACCATTGATTCACAATTAACCTTCAGGGATTTGTTTAATCTTGGCTCTGATCCGTCTTTATTGATTAAATATCCCGGTGGTAATGCTTTTTATTTTGATGAAAAAATGGAGGATATTCTGTCTGAATCTGGCGTGGATTATAATTCTGATGAACTTGAGGATCTCTTCTGGCCCTGGATCAGGTCGGATATCAGACGGGCGATTGACACCTTTGAAGGGCGATCCTCGAATCCTCCTCAAAAAAAATTGACCAAAAATGAAAAAAATCAGATTGCTGCCCGGGTCCACTATTTTGACAAAAGAAGAATCCATTTTTTAAAATTCGGGAGTATGGATCAAGGCCCTGTGGAAAACATGCCTGCGGTACTGTTTAAAAACCTTGTCCACCAATCCAGGGATGAAATTGAGCAGTACTTTCGCAAACAGGAATTTTTATTAAAAACCCATGATTTAAAATCCTATGTCTATACAGTATTTGACCTCCAAAGCTTTTTTTCAGGATTTATGGCAAAAACAATGCCCCATGCCCTGGATCAAGAAAAAGTAGATACATATTTTTCCAAAGAAATCTGCCGACTGAATAGTGAGCTTTTTGAAAAAGAGACTCATCTTGATGAGAATATGATTCGATACAGCATCATGTTCTTTGATCATGCGTACGCTGACACAACCCTATTGGATGATTTTGCTAAAAACTTCATGTTCCGGCATCGTTTTTTTAAGCCCAGGCCCCAAAAATCCATTACAACGGATAGAGCCTGCAAAATGTTTAATATCACCAGAAAAGACCTTAAAACAATGACCAAAAAAAAATTAGCCAAACTGTACCGCAAGCTTGCAAGGCAGGTTCACCCTGATACGGGTGGCTCCCATGAAAAATTTATTGAATTAAATGCTGCGTATCAAAACCTGTTATCGAGATAACAAATGCGAGCCTGAAAACCCATCCGATTAATTCAATATACAACCCCTGTACCTGCTATGTAGACATAACAAAGACCCTTTGCCCAAAACAATTAAAGATCATCTGGTCTCTTTTACAAAAAATTGGAGAGTTCCGCATGGCAAGGATCGGATTAAAAGCAGGCCAGAGAAATGCTTTTTCAAATGTTTTCACGTCCTTGCTTTTTTTGTTTGACTTAATTTGCATTCACCTGATACAGCTTCAACATGTTGTTGTTGTATCAGTTTGGGGGTAATATTTAAGGTTTGGAAGATTTTTTTATGTTTTGGTTAACAAAAAGCAAGTTCCTATCTGTATTGGTTCGATTATTTAAAAAAGTATGGTTCATTCTATAAAACATAATTATAAAGCTATATAATAGCATTTCCTATCGACATGCCCTAAAAAATATGTTTGAATGGGCAACTTTTAATGTGAATATATGGCAAATAGTGTTATTATAACAAGTTATCATAGAGTGATAACATCACAAAATGGTTGGCCTTTTGGCCATGGAAATGTGCAAAATATAAAATGAAATAGTATCCGGGCGTACGTTATAATTTCAGATTAGTTGCAATATTACAGGGAAATAATGAGTAATATAAGAGAAAATTTAAGCAAATCATTCATTTTTAACGAGCTTGAAGATGATGAAATGAACAGGCTTGTATCAAGTATAAGGAGCCAGCTATGAGTATTGATGCCCATATTCTCAAACCCCTCGATTTTTTTGTAGATTTTAAGCAACATGAGTTAGAATCGTTTGCAGCAGCGCTTAAATCCAGAACTGTCGACGCCGGCGAGGTCATAATTGAACGAGGTACTCCGGCGCTCACTTTCTTCATTATCCTCTCCGGAACTTATGAGGCTGCTTTTAAAGGAGATCGTTCGATTATTTTAGAGCAGATAGGTGAGGTAATGGGCTGGTCTACAGTTGTCCATCCATTCCACTATACAGGAACCGTTACAGCCAAAAAAGATGGAGAGGTGTTGGAAATATCGAGCAGGGATTTTTTTGAACTGATCCAAGGCAACAATGCTCTAGGCGAAAAAATAATGAAAAAAATTGATAAAATCGCCTCAGAACGACGAACTATAGCCGCAGGATCACAATAAACGAGACAGGAGGATCAATTTTGTACGGATTAGAAGCCATAAGTGCTTATAATGGCTGGGCAATGGCCATTACCGGACCGCTGATAGTAATGTCGGGATTAATCATCCTGTCCATTATCATCTCTCAACTGCATAAGGTGGTTGCCATCTTTGATAAAAAAGCTGAACAGACCACAGAACTCCCAACCAAAAACAAGGTCAAGAGCAAGAATGAGATATCTGTTCCCAAGATATTACCAAACGATATTTTGGAAACAGCCAAAATCTATCAGATGATTATTGACAAGATAGAACAACCTTTTGAGTTGAACGATATTTATAAGGTTGCTGAGCAAAACAATTTTCCGCATCCTATTCTGACGGTTAGCCGTCTCAGAGATGCCGGGATACTGATATGTGAAGGTGAGGGGTTATTTATTTGGAACAGATAAACGCTCACAACTGGATCATAATGACTCACAAATGATACCCGAAACAACGACAAACTAACATTAAAGTTATGAGCGCCAGCCCAATAAGGCCTGGCGTTGTGAATAGCTTTCAGGTGAAACACACACAATAATTAGGAAAAGAAGAATGGAACTGCTTCTCCAGTTTTTATCAAACACGGGATTTTATCTTGCAGATTATCGACATTTTGTTATGCTGGCCGTCGGCTCTTTATTTGTTTACCTGGCCATTGCCAAAAAGTATGAACCCCTCCTGCTGCTGCCTATTGGTTTTGGTGTTCTGATAGGTAATATCCCATTTTTTAAAGGCTTCGGTCTGGGAATTTATGAGCCAAACAGTGTCCTGCACTATCTCTACTTCGGGGTTACCTCCGGCCTCTATCCATCCATAGTTTTTCTTGGGCTCGGGGCTATGACAGATTTTTCCTCACTGCTGGCAAGGCCCAAACTCATGCTTTTAGGTGCTGCCGCTCAGACCGGCATCTGGGTAACGCTATTGAGTGCGATGGCTTTAGGTTTCATGCCAAAAGAGGCGGCCTCTATCGCTATTATTGGCGGTGCTGACGGACCCACCTCAATTTTTTTAACCGCCAAATTGGCACCTCACCTGATCGGTCCAATAGCCATAGCAGCCTACTCATATATGGCACTGATACCCATCATTCAGCCTCCGATCATGCGACTTTTGACTACCCGCAAGGAACGGCTTATCCATATGCCCGAACCTCGCGATGTATCCAAAAAAGAGCTAATGGTCTTTCCAGTGGTCGGCCTGTTCCTCTGCTGTTTTCTGGCTCCGGCTTCCATTCCGCTGCTGGGCCCCTTTTTCTTCGGTAATATCATGAAAGAGTCAGGTGTGGTTGATCGCCTGGCCAACACTGCCCGCACATCCGTCATTGATACGGCGACTATCTTTTTAGGTCTCACTGTTGGCGCATCAACCCAGGGTGATGTCTTTCTCACCACCAAGTCAGTCAGTATTTTTTTGCTGGGTGCCGTTGCATTCAGCATTGCCACAGCATCAGGCATTGTTTTTGCTAAGATCATGAACCTCTTTATGAAAGAAAAGATCAATCCGCTGCTTGGGGCAGCTGGTGTTTCAGCAGTTCCCGGTTCAGCACGCGAAGTTCATCTGGTGGGCCTTAAGGAAGACCCAACTAACTTTTTGCTGATGCATGCCATGGCCTGTAACTCTTCAGGAGTCATCGGATCTGCTATTTGCGCCGGTATACTATGGAGCTTTATGATGTAAGCAACTTTCAAAAAAGGTTTATATTGTGACCAAAACATTAAAACAGATTATTATTTCAAAAGAAGATGCTGTTTTCCGGATGGATAAACACGGGCAATGGCAAAATGATCATGGTCCAATTGAACATCCCCGAGTTATAAAATATTTTAATTCCTGTATTCGAAAAGATGACATGGGGTATTTTGTTCATCAAAAAACAGAAAATACTGAAGAAAAGGTCTATTTTTCTTATGAAGACACAGCCATTTTTGTGGTTAGAATACGATTTGAAAACGATGTTACATTGATACTTAACAATGGGGATACAATTATTTTAGACCCGACAAAATTATATACTGCGGACGATAGTTTGTTTGCTAAAACAGCGAATCATCTCATAAAATTTAATACAGGAACCCTTTTGAAAATATCAAAATATTTAAATGAAGTAAAAGAGGGTGAGCTTTTCTTTGAATGGAAAGAAAATAGCTATCAAGTGCAAAAATTACCTTAAGGTATAATCCAAATCAATCACAGCATTTTTTTCACAATCATTATTGTTGACCTTGAACATCTAAATATCGTATTATCCATAAAATTTTAATCAACTTAAATTTAAAGGAGTGGATAAAGAATGAAAAAATGGATGATACTGGTGTTAATTTGTTCTATATTTTTTATTGGATTTTCTACAATAGTATTTGCAAGCGAAAAAAAACTTAAAGCCGGTTTTGTTTATGTCGGCCCTGTTGGCGATTATGGCTTTACCCATGCCCATGATTTGGGAAGAAAATTTGCAGAAGAAAAATTTCCCTGGCTGGAAACCATTATTGTAGAATCAGTAGGAGAAGCAGACAGTGCAAGAATAATTGACCGTCTTATTCAGCAGCAAAAATGCGACGTGGTTTTCACCGCAAGTTTCGGATACATGGAGGATACAATTAAAGCCGGTGCAAGATATCCTGATAAGCTTTTTATGCATTGTTCAGGATTCAAAAGATCTGCCAATGTGGGCACTTATTTTGGTGACCTTTACCAGATGTATTATCTGAATGGACTTATGGCAGGTGCCCTTACCAAAACAAACAAGATCGGTTATGTGGCAGCTTTTCCAATCCCTGAACTGATTCGCCATATCAATGCCTATGCCCTGGGTATCAAGGCTGCAAATCCAAAGGCAAAACTCAATGTAAAATGGATTTATGCCTGGTATGGGCCGGACAAAGCAAAGGAAGCTGCCGAAGCATTGATCGCAGAAGGCAACGATGCCCTTGCCTTTACCGAAGACACCCCTGCAGTCATTGAAGTCGGCCAGCGCCATGCGGAAAAAGGCAAACAGATTTATACTTTCAGTCACTATTCTGCCATGCAGCCTTATGGTGAAGATTCTGTTGTTTCAGGACAGCTCATGAACTGGGGTGGAATTTATGCTAAAATTCTTGAAGACATTTATAATGATAAATTTACCAAAGATTATGATATTTTGTGGTTAGCCAAAGAAAAAGCAGCCATTCTCGGTGGAAATGAAAAAGATATAATCAATCCCAAATTTGTTGATGACCTCAAAGCAGCCATGATCGAATCCAAAGAATTCGGTAAAATCTCTGCATATGATCTGGTTGTTAAAAGGTATGAACAGATGAAACAAGGTAGAGACGTATTTGAACCCTATACCGGACCCATCTATGACAACAAAGGCAACCTGAAAATCAAAGCAGGGGAAAAAGCAACTATGGGAGAGCTTTTAAGCATCATGTATTATGTAGATGGCGTTGAAGGATCCATTCCCCAATAATTAAAACAAACCCTGAAAAAAGCCGGGAAAGATTTTCCCGGCTTTTTTTTTACCCGATTTTTATTAAGAGCAATATGAAAAAAATACAACGCCTTGAAATGAGAGCTATCTCAAAATCATTTCAAGGCATCCATGCCAATCAGGATATTAATCTTTGTGTTGAATCCGGCGAAATTCTTGGGCTTTTAGGCGAGAATGGTGCCGGAAAAACCACCTTGATGAATATCTTATATGGACTATACCAGCCCGATTCCGGACAAATTAAAATCGACGGTAAAACCGTCCGGATCAACAACCCTGTTGAGTCTATCAACCATGGCATTGGCATGGTTCATCAACACTTTATGCTCATACAGAATCATTCTGTTATTGAAAATATTGCATTGGGCTATAAAGACACACCCTTTTTCTTCCCCAAAATAAAGATCAAGGATAAAGTTGAACAATTTTCTAAAAAATTCGACTTTCATATTGATATTACAAAAAAGATCTGGCAGCTCTCAGCCGGGGAACAGCAGCGGGTTGAAATCATAAAGGCACTTCTAAATGGTGCTGATCTTCTTATCCTTGATGAACCCACATCCGTTTTGACCCCATTGGAAATCAAAGAACTGATTGCTATTTTAAGAGGAATGAAAGCCAAAGGCCACATGATTATTTTCATCTCCCACAAATTAGATGAAATCATGGATATCTGTGACCGGGTCCTGGTTCTCCAGAAAGGCAAAATTGTAGGAAGCGCAGACACAAATAATACCAATAAAAAATCCCTTGCCCGGATGATGGTGGGAAGGGATGTTGTATTTAATATCAACAGGGACAAACTTGCAAAAGGCAAAAAAAACCTGTCTGTTGAAAATATCAATGTCATTGGAGACAAGGGCCTTTTGGCTGTTAAGAATATCTCATTTGAGCTTTTTCAAAATGAAATATTCGGTATTGCAGGGGTTTCCGGCAATGGGCAACGCGAACTTGCAGAAGCTATAACAGGCATAAGGCACATTTCCTCGGGTAAAGTAAAAATGAATGGAAGGGATATGACCAATAAATCCCCAAGACAAATTTATGACAATGGTGTTTCCCATGTACCGGAAGAAAGAATCAGATTTGGAATCGCCCCGGGTCTTTTCCTGTATGATAATGCTATTTTAAAACAGCATCACTTAAAAAAATTTTCCAAGCGTTATTTTCTAAAATACAAACAAGTAAAAAATCATACCAAATCCATTGTCAGCCAGTTCAAGGTTTCCACCCATTCAATTAATAACCAGATCCGAAACCTTTCCGGCGGAAATATTCAAAAACTCATCCTTGGAAGAGAAATCAGTGAGCAACCACAGCTTTTAGTGGCATCACACCCAACATACGGGCTGGATGTCGGGGCAACGGAGTTCTTAAGAAAACATCTTTTGGAACTCAGGAAACAAGGAAGTGCCGTTCTTTTATTTTCGGAAGATCTTGAAGAGATATTTGAACTGTGTGACAGGGTTGCAGTTATTTTTGATGGTGAATTCATGGCAGTTCTAGATTCAGACGACAGAAGGTTTTCTGATATCGGCCTGATGATGGCAGGTTCAAAAAGGATTGATCCAATGGAAAAAAAATAATGATAAAAATCAAAACAACAGACAGATATAATATAACGACCTTAAGATCCTTTATGACCAATATTCTTTGTCTTTTGGCAGCACTTGTAGTGATAAGTATTATTTTTCTTATTGCCGGTGTAAACCCCATCTATGCGATTTCCGAAATCTTTTTAGGATCATTTGGTTCCTTTTATGGAATCAAGGAAACCATTACAAAGGCCATTCCCCTGATTCTTATCGGCACAGGACTGACCCTTGCCTTCAGGGCAAAATTCTGGAACATCGGTGCGGAAGGCCAGCTTTTAATGGGGGCAATTTTCGCCACATGGACGGGACTGACCTTTGGAGAAGCTTTACCTCCATACATCATCGTTCCTTTGATTTTTCTGGCAGGTTTCATAGGAGGTGGGCTCTGGGGAGCCATTCCAGCCATATTAAAAATCAAATACTCCATTAATGAAGTCATATCAACCCTGATGCTCAACTATATCTGTGCTGAAATTTTAACCATGCTCATTGTAGGACCCTGGAAAGGAAAAACACGATTTGGATTTCCCGGAACAAACAACCTTCCTGATTCTGCTATTTTAGGACTGATTCCAGGTTCCAGGATTCATTATGCCACTTTAATCTTAGCTATTCTCTGTGCGATTGTGCTGAGCGTGATCATCTATAAAACGCGTTTTGGATATGAAGCAAGAGTGGTGGGTGAAAACCCGGATGCCGGTAAATATGCAGGAATAAATTTTTTAAAAACAAGCCTGATCCTGATGGCCATCAGCGGTGGACTTGCAGGACTTGCCGGGGTTGGTGAAGTTGCCGGCATCCATCACTATCTTGGATATCCTGCCTCAATTTCCTCTGGTTATGGATTTACAGCCATCATTGTTGCATGGCTTGCCAAATTAAATCCCCTGTATGCAATTATTTCAGGAATCTTTTTTGCCGGGATACTGGTGGGTGGAGATGCCATACAGATATCTCTGGGGCTGCCTGCAGCAACTGTTGAAATAGTGAATGGTACTTTGTTAATATTTTTAATTATGGGTGATTATTTTTTAAACCATAAAATTACTTTTCAGTTTTCAAGCAAATAATGTTTGAAAGGATATGATAGATGGAAGATATAATAATCTCAACGCTTCAAAGGGCTATGGTTGCAGGGACCCCCTTACTTCTTGCCACAACAGGTGAAGTGATTTGTGAAAGGTCCGGCATCCTTAACCTTGGGGTTGAAGGTGTCATGGCAATGGGGGCGGTCGTAGCTTTTATCGTCACCATGACAACGGGCCATCCCTGGCTTGGCGTTCTTGCAGCAATAGCCGTGGGCATGGCGTTTTCCATCATCCATGCCTTTACATCTATCACTCTGCAGGCCAACCAGGTTGTGTCCGGACTTGCATTGACAATGCTGGGCCTTGGTCTTTCCGGCATGCTTGGCAAACCCTATGTAGGCAAACCCCTTTCAATTAAAATGGAAGACTGGGTCATTCCCTATTTTTCAGATATACCCTATCTTGGAAAAATTTTATTCTCCCAGGGTCCATTTTTCTATATTGCCATCTTTCTTGCCATGGCCTCCTGGTTTTTACTTGAAAGAACCCGGCTGGGAATACAGATCAGATCAACTGGAGAAAACCCGAAAGCCACTGAAACCCAGGGGGTTAATGTGTTCAAAATAAAATATTTGAGCGTTATCATTGGCGGCGGTTTTTCAGCCCTTGCAGGAGCGCACCTTTCCATATCCTATTCAAAATCATGGATAGAGGGGATGACAGCAGGAAGAGGCTGGATTGCCATAGCTCTGACCATATTTGCTCTGTGGAACCCAGGGCGTGCCATCTGGGCTGCATTTCTGTTCGGCGGTATTTTTGTGGTTCAATATTTGCTTCAGCCCCTGGGAATTTCACCCAATTTTCTATCCATGCTCCCTTATATTGCAACGCTTTTAATTCTCCTGCTGATCAGTTTAAAAGATCCCAAAAAACTAAATGCCCCGGCCATGCTGGCTGAGCCCTATAAAAGGGGGGAAAGATAAAAAATTTGATTGTTTTCATGAAAATATTTAAATATTTTAATGTTCTTTTCTGTCTGGTCATTTTTCTAATTTTTTCTTTAAACACAAGTTTTGCCATATCAATACCCGAAGAAAAGAAAATCGCAAAAAAATTCATGGAAATGATCCAGGAACGCGAGATGATATTAAATGATCCCATTGTCAGTCATATGGTTACAAGGGTTGGCAATCATATTCTTTCATTTCTGCCGCCAGGACCATTTGACTATTCATTTCAAGTTGTGGACGATGATATTTTTAATGCCTTTGCAAGTCCGGGAGCAAATATTTTTGTATACAGGGGATTGATTACTGCCCTTGATTCAATAGATGAGCTGGCAGGCATCATAGGGCATGAAATTGCTCATGCTGCAAGCCGCCATGTATCTGAATCCCTTGACCGTTCAAAATACATAAGCATTGGCAGCCTTGCAGGTATGCTGGCAGGTGCAATCATCGCCGGTAAGTCAGGTGGAGATGCCGGTGCAGCAGTTATGCAGGGGACAATAGCCCTTGGTCAGACAGCAATGCTTTCCTTTACAAGAGAAAATGAAACTGAAGCAGACGAAAAAGGCATCATGTTTTTAAAGAAAAGCTGTTTTGCCCCAAAGGGACTTTTATCAGGGTTAATGAAAATAAGGGCGGCAGACTATAGAGGTGTGGAATATATCCCGGATTATGTTAAGACCCATCCTGGAACTGGCAAACGGATCGGCCATGTGGAAACCATTCTTTCAAATTATGTTCCTTTATCAAACAAGGCAGAATGCCATGATGATTTCAGGTTTGATATGGTAAAATACAGGCTTTTAGGACTCTATGCAGAAATTGAACCCGCATTTAAACAATTGACGACTCAACTTTCCCGCAATCTTTCAAACTCTATCACTGCTGACGATAGTGATTCTGCAGCCATCCATTATGGAATGGGACTTATCTATGCCAGAAAATTCATGGGAGAGAAAGCAATTTTACATCTTAAAAAAGCTCTCTCAATAAATATTTTTGATCCAATGATACTTCTTGAAATGGGAAGAATATATCTGTTCAATGGTGAACCCCAAAAAGCACTCAATGTTCTTAAAGGAATTGAAAGGTATCCTGTCATGGGTATTATGGCCAGATTTCATAAGGCAAATGCATATCTTGAGTTAAAAGATCTTTCAGAGTCTAAAATTTTGTTTAATGAAATAATCAGTCAGGCACCCTCTTTATATCCAAAAGCATATTATTCACTGGCAAATATTATGTCCATTGAAAAAAAAACCGGGGAGTCCCATTATTATCTTGGTGTTTATTATTCTAAAATCAATAATAATAAAACAGCTATTCTCCACTTAAACAAAGCATTGGAAAAATTAAAAGATGAAATCACTATCAAAAAAACAAAACAATTATTAGATCAATTAAAAAAATAGGGGATAACTTTTTTTAACGGGCTGAACAATTACAAATAATCTAAGCCTTATCAAAACGTGAAAACTGCATGGTAAAGGTTCCCCTTCCCTGGGTGACGGATCGAAGGGCCGTTGAATACCCGAACATTCTGGCCAAAGGGGCAATAGCTTTTATCACCTGGATACCCATTTTTGGACTGATGGATTCCACTTTCCCGCCCCTGGCATTTAAATCAGATATAGCATCGCCCATATAATTATCAGGAACAAAAATATCTACTTCCATAATCGGCTCAAGAAGGCCTAAAGAAGCATTTTCCAAAGCATCCTTACATGCCATTGATGCCCCCACGGCAAAGGCCAGTTCAGAGCTTCGTTCATCAAAACCACCATTTTCAATCTGTATGGCGACATCAACCAGGGGATATCCTTTAAGGTAGCCTCCTTCAAGACTCTCCCTGATTCCATTTTCAATGGCCGGAATATATTGTTCAGGAATTTTATCATTTCCGGGTATACACTTAAAGGTAATACCTTCTCCCCGGTTTAAGGGTTCAAGGCTGATACTGATATCTGCAAAATGGCTTTTTCCGGAAATCTCTCTTTCAAACACAGCATGTCCTTTTGTACCTGAAATAAGGATTTCCCGATAAACGACCTGGGGTTTGCCTACATTGACATTGGTTTTAAATTCTTTGAGCATCCGTGAAATAATAATCTCAAGATGAAGTTCTCCCATACCGGATAAAATCGTCTGACCGGTTTCTTCATCCAGGCTCACCTTTAAGGTAGGGTCCTCAATGGTAAACTTTTCAAGCACATCATCTAATTTTTCCTGGTCTGCGTGAGTTTTTGGTTCTATGGCAATGGAAATAACCGGATCTTCATATTCCATTTTTTCAAGAAAAACAGGGCATTCCTGTGAACATAAGGTATCTCCTGTCCCGGAATCCTTAAGTCCGACAATACCGATAATATCACCGGCTGATGCTTGTTTTAACCTCTCTCTTTTATTGGCATGCATTTTCAGAATTCTGGATAATTTTTCTTTTTTATTTAACAAAGGATTGAACACCTCTGCTCCTGCTTCTATTTTCCCTGAATAGATCCTGGCAAAAGAAAGCTTTCTTCCTTCAATCATGGAAACTTTAAAAATCAATGCAGCCAGAGGGCCTTTCTTTTGCGGTAAAAATTCAATCTCTTCACTGGTTTCCACGTGAACTCCTTTAACGGGGGGAATATCCAGAGGACTTGGTAAATATAAGGATATGGCATCCAACAATGGTTGAATCCCTTTATTTTTAAGTGCACTTCCGCAAAAAACAGGTACAATCTGCCTTGAAATGGTTGCCGATCTTATGGCTTTATTGATTTCACCAATGGAAATATCCTCTTCTGAAAGATATTTCTCCATTATCTCATCATTAACTTCTGATATAGTTTCAAGAAGTTTTTCCCTGTATTCACCGGCTATTTCTTCAAATTCAGGGGCAATATCATCTATGGAATATTCAGCACCTTTTGTCTCATCATCCCAGGTTATCTGTTTCATGTTGATTAAATCAATGACACCTGAAAAGCGATCTTCGGAACCCATGGGCAATTGCAGTATAACAGGATTTGCACCAAGCTTGACTTTCATAGAATTAACCGCACCTAAAAAATCTGCGCCAACCCTGTCCATTTTATTGATAAAAGCCATTCTGGGAACTGAATATCGATCTGCCTGTCTCCAGACCTTCTCAGATTGTGGTTCAACACCTCCTACAGCACAGAAAACACCAATGGCCCCGTCCAGAACTCTTAATGCTCTTTCCACCTCAATAGTAAAATCAACATGACCCGGCGTATCTATAATTTGAATAACACAATTTTTCCATTCACAGGTGGTAACAGCCGAAGTAATTGTTATCCCTCGGTCCTGTTCATCCTGCATCCAGTCCATGACGGCTTCGCCATCATGGACTTCGCCAATTTTGTAGGATTTGCCAGTGTAAAACAGGATTCTCTCGGTCACCGTGGTTTTACCCGCATCTATGTGAGCCATAATCCCGATGTTTCTGAATTGATTAATATTTTTATTCATTTCACCATCAACATATTTGTTTTATAAAAGTATTCAAGGTCTATATGACCGGCAAGTGTAAATGCATCTTTTCCCTGAATCAATATTTTAACCCTTTTTATTTTTGGTATATTCAATGTTAACGAATTTACAATTGAATATATTGCCAGAAGTTCATCCTGGGTATCCATATTTTCCATCATTGAAGGTTCCGGAGTCAAATCAATATATGCTTCCCCTTCATCTGTAATAAAAAATGAATCTATTATTGTCTCTTTGGGCCATGTTGCCTCAAGGTGAGCAAGTTGCGGACCTTTAAAAAGGGTCGCAAGAATTTCAAGTCCCAGGTTATGTGAATCCAGGTTTGCAGCAATTTGTTTTTTAACCGATTTTAATACTGTTTTCTTTTTATCCGCATAATAAACAAAACCCTCAAAAAGATCCATATTTGATGAAACCTGAGCCTCTTTGCCCCCATCCTCTGCAGCACAGATACCTGATCCTGTAAAAATGATCAGAAAAATGAAAAAAATAAGTTTTCCAGGCCTGGATTTCATGTGTAAATTTTTGATAAATTCTTAAAATTAAAATGGTATTTGATACAGCATCGCCTTATCTGTGTCAAGAAAATAAGCCTTGCAAATCAGTCAGGGGTTTAATAAAATTGAAAATTTAAAACAATAGATGATCAATTATTTGGCCCCAAATTTTTATCAGAAACAAAGAAGAGTATGATACCTGGATTTGAAACCATTGTTGAAGAAAGAATAAAAAAAGACAAAATAGGAGTGTACTATGGAAAAAATCAGACTGGCTCTTTTATCCGGAGGGGTTTCTTCGGAAAGACAGGTTTCCCTTAACAGTGGGAAACAGGTATTTGATGCCCTTGATAAGGACAAATATGATATCACCTTGTATGATCCTAAAACAGATCTGAAACAGCTTGTCATTGATTCACAAAAGATTGATGCTGCCCTGATTATACTGCATGGCCCTTTTGGAGAGGACGGAACTGTTCAGGGCCTTCTGGATCTGCTGGATATTCCTTACCAGGGAGCAGGAGTTTTAGGAAGTGCCATGGCAATGAACAAGCTTGTTGCCAAAAGACTTTATGAAGGTGCCTTTGTTCCAACACCATCATATCTTTCATTTTCAATGACTGACACAATTGACCTTTTAAAAGTTGTTGATACATTGGGACTTCCTCTGGTGATAAAACCTGCCTGTGCAGGATCCAGTGTGGGCATGACCATTGTTAAAGAAGCAAAAGATCTTGAGGATGCAATCAAATTAAGCTTTGGGCATGATGATACCCTTATTATTGAAGAATATATAAAAGGGATTGAACTGACCTGCGGTGTCCTTGGAAATGAAGAGTTAGAAGCCTTGCCCGTTATTGAAATCATCCCGGGAGAGGGTCATGAATTTTTCGATTACAAGGCAAAATACACTGCTGGAGAAACCAGGGAAATCTGCCCTGCCCGTATTGATGAAACCATCACAAAAAAAGTTCAACAGCTTGCTGTTAAAGCGCATCAGGCACTCTTTTTAAAAGGATATTCCAGGACAGACATGATCTTATACAATGAAACCTTATCTGTCCTTGAAACCAATACTATTCCAGGGATGACGGCAACCAGTCTTTACCCCCAGTCTGCAGAAGTAGCAGGATATTCTTTTACAAAACTTTTAGACAGACTCATTTCATTATCAATTGCAGAACATAAAAAACAAAAATTAAGGAGATCAGCATGAAGGTCCTAGTTGTTGGCGGAGGTGGTCGTGAACACACAATGGTGTGGAAAATATCAAAAAGCCCAATGGTTCAAAAAATATATTGTGCCCCGGGAAATGCAGGGACACAAGGCCTTGCAGAGTCCGTTCCCATTTCAGCAGAAGATATTGATGCTTTGGCTGCCTTTGCCAAGGAAAACAAGATTGATCTCACTGTTGTAGGCCCTGAAGGCCCTCTGGTGAAAGGCATTGTCGATGTCTTTGACAAAATGGGATTAAAAGTGTTTGGTCCAAGCAAAGCTGCTGCCCAGCTTGAAGGCAGCAAGAATTTTTCAAAACAGCATATGCTCAAGTACAATATCCCCTGTGCAATGGGAAAGGCATTCACAGATACGAGCAAGGCCAAAGCCTATGCCAAAGCTCTTGGTGCACCATGCGTGGTCAAGGCAGACGGCCTTGCAGCTGGCAAAGGGGTCATCATCTGTTCCACACTTGAAAAAGCGTATGAAGCCATTGATTCAATGATCAATGACAACACCTTTGGGGATGCCGGCGCCATTGTGGTTGTGGAAGAATGCCTGAAGGGGGAAGAAGCCTCTTTTATTGCTTTAACCGATGGAAAAACAGTTTTGCCCCTGCCGGAATCCCAGGATCACAAAAGAATTTTTGACAATGATGAAGGACCCAATACAGGTGGTATGGGAGCTTATTCCCCTGCCCCGGTCCTGGATCACATGCTCCGCCAGAAAGCGATGAACGAGGTCATGATCCCAGCTGTAAAGGGAATGGCCAAACAAGGGACTCCGTTTAAAGGCATACTTTATGCAGGCCTTATGGTGGATAAAGACCAGATAAAAGTGCTGGAGTTTAACACAAGGTTGGGAGATCCTGAAACCCAGCCTATCCTCATGCGGCTTGAAAATGATCTGGTGCCCTTAATGGAGGCCTGCTGTGACGGTACCCTGCACAATTATTCCACAAAAATAGACCCGAGAGCGGCCATGTGCGTTGTGATTGCTTCAGGCGGCTATCCCGGTGCCTATGAAACAGGACAGGAAATTTTCGGCCTTGATAAGGCCGAAAATGTTAAAGACACTATTGTCTTTCATGCAGGGACTGCATTAAAAGACGGTAAAGTAGTTACCTCAGGCGGCAGAGTTCTTGGAGTGACTTCACTGGGTGACTCGGTTAAAGATGCCATTGACAAGGCATATGAAGCCTGTGGCCATATTTCATTTAACAATCAATTTTATCGAAAAGACATTGGGGCAAAAGCCTTAAAAAGGCTTTCCATCCCTCCAAAGGTAAGCGTGATCATGGGAAGTGACTCTGATTTTCCCGTCATGGAAAAGGCGCTGTCCATACTGAAAAAATTTGATATCCCTTACACCGTCACCGTTGCATCTGCTCACAGGACCCCTGAAAGATCTGCGAAACTGGCCATTGAAGCAAAAGAAAAAGGAATTAAAGTTCTCATCTGCGGTGCAGGTCATGCCGCCCATCTGGCAGGTGTCATCGCCGCCCATACCACCCTTCCTGTTTTAGGGGTTCCCATAGATTCATCCGCCCTTCAGGGAATGGATTCTTTACTGGCCACAGTGCAGATGCCTCCGGGGATTCCTGTTGCAACCATGGCAATTGGAAAACCAGGGGCCTATAATGCCGGTATTTTTGCAGCCCAGATCCTTGGTGTTTCAGATCCTGATATCGCCCAAAAGCTTGCTGCTTTTAAAAAGGGAATGGCGGACAAGGTCAATAAAAAGGCCCAAAGCTTTGCATGAAGGCTAAGACAATCTTCTCTATTGATCCTGTAACGCCTGAACCGGATCGTATTACAAAAGCCGGAAAGATCCTGCAAGAAAATGGAGTCGTGATCTTTCCGGCTAAATGTCTTTATGGGATTGCTGCCAATGCTCTGGATGAAACCGCCATAAAAAAAATATTCCATTTAAAACAGAGACCATGGAACAAGCCGGTTTTAATTCTTATACGGGACGAAAAAATGCTCCCAGATCTTGTTACATCAATTTCCCTTGAGGCTTACAAGCTAATGGATGCATTCTGGCCGGGAAACATTACCCTTGTTTTTGAGGCAAAAAAACATATCTCAAAATTTTTAACGGCCGGAACCTGCAAAATCGGAATAAGAATTCCTTCACACCCAGTTGCAAAAGCCCTTGTAGAATATCTTAACTTTCCCATAACAGGGACAAGCGCCAATTTGTCCAGCCAGGGCGGTTGCAGCCAGATTGATCAATTGCCGCCTGCCCTGATTGGCCCTGCAGATCTGATACTGGATGCCGGCAGGCTAAAAGGCGGAAAGGGATCAACCATTGTAGATGTCACATCCTCACCTGTTACCATCATCCGGGAGGGTGAAGTATCAACAAACCAAATCATTAAACTCCTGGAAATTTAATATTTGATCCCCCATAATTTCATTGACAAATTCCAAGTTTTCCCTTAAAAAGAACCATTCATGCCGGAGTGGTGGAATTGGTAGACGCAGAGGACTCAAAATCCTCCGGGCGCAAGCTCTTGCGAGTTCAAGTCTCGCCTCCGGTACCAGCTAATACCAAGGCTCTCAGCGTTTTAACTGAGAGCCTTGTTTATTTGGTTTTGGTTTCATGTGTGAATCTGTGTGAGAATTTTGTGTAGCTAATTCAAATATAGACATCTTGTACCATGGTAATTTTTTAAAAACCCGAATTGGTGAATGAAGCACCCGGTAAATTATAAAATTTGACTCCTGACAGATAAATACCATTGAGGTTGGGTTCTCAATTACTTTTTTCCCTTCAAGTTATTGTCTTTTAGTATAAACCTATGTAACATACCTTTAATTTACAACAAAGAGGATTAAACTTGCGTAAAATCGCTTTATTAATTTTATTTATTGTAGGCTTCTCGGTAATATATTCTTTTGATCAATGGTATATTTTTCAGTCAAGAAAAGTGAAAATCAAAGAATTTGAATCTGTCGCAAATTTGTATCAAACCAGATTAGAATCTGCTATTGAACGACGACTGAATGCCACTGAAGCTCTTGTGTCATTAATTAAAATTCATCCTGATGACAGTTTATTTGAAAGGATAAGATCAAAATTAAAACTACAAAGAATATTTTCCAGTCTACACAAAAGCTGAAATCATTTATACATGGAATTGGAATTGATCTTGTAGGAATTGCTTCTCTTTTTGAATTAAAAGGTATGCAGGTCGGCTTGGATATAAATCTTTCCAATTTATTTAAGCGGTATCCGTTTGCAATTGTTCTTGGGGCGCAGTACAGGAAACTTAATCAGCGAGCTTCGGGCGATGAAACTGCTCTCTATCTTGAAAAAATAGCTTACGATGTGATGGGATATCTCGAAAAGAGGAAACATCAGTATCTGGTCATACACCCGGAAGATGAATATGATCCTGATAATCGCATGGGTTTATTATCATTGAAAGTCCTTGCAAAACAGGCTGGTCTTGGATGGCAAGGTCGATCCTTGCTAATAATATCTCCCGATTATGGTCCTATCCACAGACTTATCGGAATACTTACGAATATGCCCTTGATCCCTGATACACCAATACAAAATCAATGTGACGATTGTCGAATTTGTATTGATAAATGTGTGAAACAATCATTGACATATTGTAAATTCGAGAATCATCTTGAAACAAGAGATCAAATACTCGATATCCAGACTTGTTTAGGTGATGAGGGTTGCATGATTTGCATTAAAAAATGTCCATTTTTAAAAAAATAAGCATTCTGTCTATAATCAAACAGATTTGACAGATGTTTCGAGAGGGTGTACTTGGAAAAGATATACCCAGTGAATTTCCAACGTCCGTCATCACACCTAATACCAATAGTTCCCTCTATTAAGAAATGACAAGTGGATTACAATATTTTTAAAAAAGGGAAATATTAGTTGACACGGAAACTATTGCGTATTATATTAGTATCCATGGCAACTAACTGCATGTTATAGGAGAAGATGAGCAATGAACAACGAACAGGCACCGGGTATCATTATTGGTAAATTAATGAATATAGGAGGAATGCTGCAACGTCAGGGGAATAAAATGCTGCAGCCGTTTAATCTCAATCATCAACAATTTTCAATTTTTTTTGAAATTGCGAAAGCTGGAAAAGTTAAACAAAAAGAAATGGTTAATAGACTTCTACTTGAAAAATCACATGTGTCAAAAGTTGTAAAAAAACTACATAAAATGGAACTCATAACTATTTCAGAGATTGACGAAGACAAACGATCCTATTGGTTGACTACAACTAAAAAGGGGAAGGAAACATTGGCACAATGTACTGCAATATTTCGTGAATGGCATAAAGAGTGGATTGGCGAAATTGATGAAGCTGAACTTTCATCAATATTGGATAATTTGACAAGCCTTCAAAACATTTTCAAGGAAAAAACGAAGTAGATTAAAGGAATAGAAATGGAAGGAGGAAAAGGGCAATTCATTATTTCCGACCTGTCATCCATGGAAGATACTAAGGCGGCTGCAAAAAGTATTACCAAGGTCGTTGATCGCTTGGATGTTCTCATCAATAATGCTGGAGCGTTCTTTCCGAAATACAGAGTGACCTCTGAGGGTTTCGAATCCACCCTGGCATTAAACTATTTATCTCCATTTCTACTCACTCAATATTGTAGACACCCAGTTAAACCACTTTTATGATAAAATCTTTAGAGAAAATTATTGAATTTTCTGATAGTAAAAAAGCGCGCTCTTCTATCTATATGGGGTTTCGGCTGGAAACCTACAGCGATAACTGGCATTTTAAAGACTCAGTCAAGACAAAAATTCGGGAACCCCAATATGTCATATGAATATTTTTCAGTTTTGAAATTTTGATTCCACTGAGCCCCAACCGTTGTTACAAGCCAATCTTGTACTGTATTTTTTATATATATTCATCCCATTCTGAGAATTTTTTCCGGGGTACGAACAAAAGGATATAAAAAAAATTAGGGTGCCTGGGAACTCAATCTCCAATTAAAATTTAATGCTGTTCTGGAAAATTAGATTATTCCCTTTCCTATATAGTAGAATCATTTTCTTAAAAATTATTTTTTTTACCAGATTTTTTGCACTATTTTTTTTGAAATGTTAAAAAATAATTACAGATTTATTCCTTTGGTAGTGGCACTTTCCCGTATGTGATAATGAAAAGTCTTTTGCTAATCAGCTGTCGTTTCTTATAGATTTTTCTTCCAACATAGGTATTTATACTTATTGCGCTTACTATAATAATATGTTCTGTTACATAGGTTGAATATAGAATTTATTTTAGCAAAAAATAATTTTTATATCTTGGACAGAATGAAAATACACAAAATATTTTGACTTAATGAATTTGGAGTTTTTTCATATGACTCAAAAACCGACCTATGAAGAATTGGAACAAAAAATCAAAGAGCTGTCATCGCAAATATCCGAAAGCAGAAAATCTGAGAAAGCGTTGCGAGAGAGCAAGGAACAGTTACGATTACACTTGGCGATAAATTCAAACATGGCAGAAGGGATATCTTTGCTCGACTTGAAGAGTGCTAAGATACTTTTTACGAACCCAAGGTTCGAGCAGATGTTTGGGTATGGTCCAGGCGAGATGCTCGGCCAAAACATTTTTTCTGTAAATGCCCCTACCGATAAAACTCCTGAAGAGACGACCATAGAAATAATGAATGAACTGAATAATACAGGAGAATGGCATGGAGAGGTGAATAATATAAAAAAGGATGGCACAAGATTTTGGAGCTATGCAAATGTTTTTGTATTTGATCATCATCAATATGGAAAAGTAGGGGTATCAGTACAATTTGATATCAATGACCGTAAGCTGACAGAGAAGGCTCTTTCAGACAGTGAAGCACAAAAAAGCGCTATTCTGGATGCGTCGATTGATTCTATAAGGCTGGTTGATAATGAGATGAGAATAATTTGGGCAAATAAAATAACAGAAACACAGCTTGGAAAAGATCGAAAAAAGATAATTGGCAATTATTGTCACAGGGCTTATACTGGAAGAAATGAACCCTGCCCGAATTGTCCAGCGGAAAAGTCACGTAAAAGTGGAAAAATAGAATTTTCCATTATCTGTGAAGAAAATGTCAAAGGAATCAAGGGTAAGACATACTGGTCAGATTATGCCGTTCCCATAAAAAATGAATCAGGTGATATCGAAAATTTTATTCAAATTTCAAGAAATATCACCGAACAAAAGAAGTGGGAAACCAAGCTTAAAAAAAAAGAAGAAAGATTTAAAAAAATTATTAATGGCTCAATCGATGGTTTTGCCATCACTAATATGGATGGCAGAATTATTGAAGTGAATGAAGCATATTGTCAATTACTGGGTTACACTCGAGATGAAATTCTACATATGTCGTTCATGGATCTCGAGGTGGCCATGACTAAAGAGGAGTTAAACAATATAACGTTAAAGATTATTGATACAGGCGGTAGCAGGTTTGAAACTAAGAATAAAAATAAAAATGGAAATATTATTGATGTAGAGGTATCTGCCTCCTTTGCTCCGGAAAACAATGGAACCTTTCTGGTATTCATACGTGATATTACAGATCGGAAACAATCAGAAAAGGCTTTAATAAACCTAAACAACAAACTTGATATCAAAGTAAAAAAAAGGACAAATGAATTAAAAAGATTAAACAACCATCTTGTTCTTTCAGAAGATAATGAACGGAAAAATTTGGCTTCCGAGCTTCACGATAGTGTGGCTCAGAGTCTTGGAATGGCTATTTCGAGAATTAAAACTATAAAGGAAGTGGATTCTGGATATGGAATTGAAGCACTATCAAATGTTCAAAAAAATATAGAAAATGCGATTGAAGAGGTACGTATTCTTATCCATCAACTTCATCCACAAATATTAGAAGATTTCAACATTGATATCGTTATCGGCTGTTTGATCGATGCTATTAACGAAAAAAGAGAAATCAGGATAAACTATATCAATAATCTGGATGAACCTATTAATCTTATTGAGACGACCAAGATGACAATTTATAGAGCCATTACTGAATTTCTTAATAACATTGTAAAGCATTCAGATTCATCCGTTGCTGAGATCGAACTGTCTAAAATTAATAATTCTATCCACATAAGAGTTGAGGACAAAGGCAAAGGATTTGAATTCAATATGTATCACCAAGAGAATTATTGTGGTTTTGGATTATACAGTCTTTTTGAACGGATTAAGAATATGGGCGGCGAGCTAATTATAAATTCATCATTAGGAAATGGGACTAAAATTATATTGATCATCCCTGTAAATGTTTAATTATTTTACTACATATATTCAAGGTATATGACCTGAACAGTTAAGATAGTGTAAAAGACTTTCTGTAAATTCAATTTTCATCAAATCACAGGATATGAGATCCTGGGGTTGAAAATGCTGGGTCAAACATTAGAATTCCTTTTTGTTCAACGACCAAATCAAACTGAAAGGAAAAAAGAATGACCCAGTACAAAGAGGATACAGTAATTCGAACAGTTTTGGAAATAATAAATGAAAATGGTTTAGAGGGAATTGGGGAGGCAGTTTCCATTCTCATTAATGAAGCCATGAAAGTCGAAAGCTCTTCAGCCCTTAATGCACGTCCCTGGGAACGAACAGAGGACAGGGCTGGTTAGCGGATACCTCGAAAAACCTGATATTTGAATGTGTAGTTTTAGATAGAAGCAAACATTCATCAAGCTCTGAGAGCCTTGTCAATAAAGGATATACAAAAAATACTAAAGAATCCTCGATTTTGAATATTTAGTAAACGTATAATATATCCAAAAACTAAGTATAAGAAGGGATATCATCAACGGGTCAATCATGGTGTTGGGTTTGAGATTCTATGCAAGCATTATAATCATTCCTCACCATCAATCACCATGGGATACCTGGGAATTGAGAGCAAGGAAGTCCATGATATTCTTATGAATGAAATCGGTTAGAGGAATACAACCGCAAAAATACATCCTACACATAACTGACAAGCACATTAAATCCAATTTCTTGACAACAGTCACAAAATAACAATACAACAATAAAATTAGTTATTCTCTCTGCACAAATTTATTATAATTTTCAAATTAAAGGAATTTATTTATGAAAAAAATGATTGGTGGAGCAATAGCAATTATCCTCGGCTTAATTTGTTTCTCAATATTCCCTCAGGCGTTTTTCACCCTCTTTGCTGGCATAATACCAATAATTTTATTAATAGCCGGATGCCTGACAATTTATCTTAAGTATGAGAGCAAGCAGTATGAATGTGGAGAGGCGACCGATTGTCAGAATAGGTCAGGTTTTACAGAAACACAGTTGCCTGATCCGCCTCCGAAAACTTTGCCTGCTACTGGGGCCACGCCTGAAGAAATTGAGCCAGATGAAACTGAATCCAAGGAGGACGAAACAAAAGAAGCCAAACCAGCAGAGATGAAATTATCAGACACTGACCCTGAAAAAAATATTACAGACAAGCCTGCTGAAGATGCTCCCCAATTGAAGGGCAATACAGGTACTCTTATTTTTCATAGCTCTGATTGTCAGTATTCAAAAAGTAAAAAATGTACTGCTGTTTTCAGTACCAAAGAAAAAGCGATAGAAGAAGGTTATAAGCCTTGCGGAACCTGTAATCCTTAAAAGGAGGACCCATTGGCACTTACCAAACAAACAATCGTTGAAAAAAAGATAGTCGATCCAAAGCATTATGGGCTGCCACCCAGAACTGTTTTAATAAAAATGGGACAAAAAAAATTTATCATCGTTATCAAAAGGAAAAGCAGAATCATAATGAAAGATGCATTAATGATCCTAAAAAAGGCGGAAATAATAAAAACAAAAATATCAGGCGCATCGGTTGAACTGGAAATTACCGCTCCTATTTGCAGCAAATCTATCAAATTCCTTAAAGAAAATGGAATCAAAATATTGAAAGAAATCCAGGATTGATCTTTTTCTCAGTCAAATCTTAACAATATGGCCAAATTCATTCAACCCGACAAAGAAGCGTTCATTACTCTGGCATCCACAAAAATGCCATTCGGTAAATATAAGGGATTACGTTTGGTTGACCTCCCAGAAAGATATTTGGTCTGGTTTTCACATAAAGGGTTTCCAGAAGGAAAACTTGGAGAGATGTTACAAGCTGTTTATGAAATAAAACTTAACGGTCTTGAATATCTCTTTAAATAGTTTTTAACTATAGCTTGCCTAATATCATTTACCATAACATTTTTTAAACTTCTTCATGCTTCCAAACCGATATTTTTTTATTGTTTTCCAATATACATTCCATCATATTCCAAAGTGCAAAGAGGAGTGCCTGGTGAATTAACTCCGCTGTTTATAACTTCTCCGATAAAAAGTGTGTGATTGCCAGGACTATAGCGTTCTTTGACCTGCAATTCAAACCACGCCATGCAATCTTTTAAAATCGGTGCTCCTGTTTTTTTGGTTTCCCAGGAAAGATCAACAAATTTTTTCTCAGGGTCAGGGCCTTTAAATCTTTTCAACATATCTTTTTGCGATTTGTCCAGTACATGCAATGCAAAGGCATCACTTTTTTCAATCAGGCTATGAGAATATCGGTTTGGATGAACAGCCACCATTATTAATGGGGGTTCATATGACACCTGAGTCACCCATGAAGCGATCATTCCATTAAAAGAATCAGAGTATTTAACTGTTAAAACATAAATGCCATAGGTCATATTGCTGAATGCTGTGAGCCATTTTTTTTTCATTTCAATACCTGTTTAATTATATCTTTATTTTTTTTTAAATACTGCCCGACAGTAAACCGCACATCCTCATCAAGATCATCTGTGTCGAGAAATATGAACAAGTATCACTCCGTTTCTTATATTTTTTTCTATTTTTATAATTATCAAAAAAGGGGTGATGATTCAAGTGGAGGTGTTCTAAGGCGGAAAATCATGCATTCTCTTCATTTGTAAACCAGGCTACGTAAAACGGGATTATTGAAAAAAGCACAGCCAAACCTGCAAACCAAATTATACTGACATTTAGAATCTCAGGATAATATTTCACAACAATTATAGCAAAAAACCAGTTACTTATCTTGACCAGTTGTATGTTGAAAAAACCAAGTTTCTTTACCCGTTGATTCAGAGATTCAATGAATTCCATTTTATCCTCCGTTTTTGGTTTGAAGTTTTGGTTTAGCTATACATCTTGGAACGTCTAACAAAAATTTGTGGTTTTCACATCATATAATTATTGACAAAAATTACAAATAATTTCATTATCAACCCTAAAACAGGTAAACTACTATGAAAATTTTATATTTTTTCTATCAGCCCTATAAGTGGCTTGTATATTTCCCTTTTTTTTGTCTCTCCACTATCATTTTTGGTTCAATTGCAGCAACCCTTGCCTTTCTAATTAATGCCCGGGTGGCAAGTTATATAGGCGGTGCCATATGGGCCCGTATAAATGTCTGGATGACACCTGTATTTGTAAAAGTATCCGGAAGAAAAAATATCGAGATTCAACAATCTTACGTGGTGATTGCCAATCATCAGAGCGCATTTGATATTTTTATCTTATATGGTTTTCTTGGTATAGATTTTAAATGGATAATGAAACATGAACTGAGAAAGGTTCCGGGCATAGGGATTGGGTGCGAAAAAGTGGGACACATTTTTATTGATCGTGCTGACCATGAATCTGCTATAAAAACGCTTTGTGCCGCAAAAAAAAAAATAGTCAATGGTACATCCGTTATCTTTTTCCCCGAAGGTACCCGAAGCTCTGACGGGATAATAAGGGATTTCAAAAAAGGAGCTTTTAAGATGGCTCTTGATTTGAATCTGCCCATCCTCCCCGTGACTATCATTGGAACAAGAAAGATACTTCCTAATAAAACGATAGATCTTTTCCCAGGCAAGGTGTTGCTGAAGATCCATGAGCCGATATCAGTAAAAGATTATTCTGATGAGAATATGGATGAACTAATTCAAAAAGCTCGGGAGATCATGGTTAAAGGTATAGACAAAACCCTTCACCATAAAGAACCTTCCCATGCATGGGGCAAGGATAAAGATGTTGAAAACATATCCCTTTAAAACTATGGGGAAAAAGTATAATTTGAGTTCATCTCCCGGATTATTATGGTAAATCTATAGTCAAATTTTTTAAAGGGCCTATGATTTATATTGAATCTGCAAAAACATAACCTGCAGGTTCACAAAATTGATATGGAAATATAGAATGCGTATTTTTCTTGCTACCTGCGGTTCAAGGGGTGATGTCCAGCCAATGTTTGCTCTTTGCCTGGCCTTACAATCTTCAGGGCATGATGTTATGCTGGCAGGCCCTCCTGAAAAAGAAGCCTGGGCAAAAAAATTGGGGTGCCCATATATAAGGCTTGGCAAAGATGTTACTGCATTTATAGATAATCTGGAAGATGCTGTTTCCCTTAAAGCAGGCATTCAGTTCATATCTTTTGTATACGGGGAAATTAAAACCCAGTTTGAAATACTGCCAGAACTTGTAAAGAATGCAGACCTGATAATTGGTTCATCTTTAGTGTTTGCCCTTTCCTCTGTGGCAGAGGCAAAATCTATTCCATACCGGTATATTGCATTTACTCCTCAGATGTTACCCTCAAGAGCGCATCCATTTCCAGGGGTTCAGTTTCAAAGGCTTCCCAGATGGTGTAATAAACTGTCATGGGATTTAGCAAAGACAGGGGATAAATTCTGCTTGACCATGATTGTAAACAAAGGCAGAAAAAAATTAGGACTTAATTCCATTAAAAATGCATGGGAGCATATTTTGGGGGAAAACACTATTATTGCTGCTGACAGGCAGATAGCAAAAGTTCCCTTTGACTATAAAATAAATAATACACAGACAGGATATATGCACCTGGAATTACCCAAAAAAAATCTGCCTGAGCTTGATAATTTTATTAATGCAGGATCTGCCCCTGTTTTTGCCGGGTTTGGGAGTATGCCAAAAACAGACCAGGCAAGAAATATTCCTTTGCTGGTTGAGGCTGCCCGAATTGTCAAAAAGCGAATTATTATCGCAAAATTCTGGGAAGGATTTTCAAAATTCAGTAATGATGATGATGTTTTTTTTATTCAAAAATACCCGCATTTAAAACTCTTTTCAAAAATGTCAGTTGTAATTCACCACGGCGGTGCCGGAACAACGGCCACCTGCGCAATATGCGGGGTGCCACAGATTATTGTTCCCCACATACTTGATCAGTTCTATCATGGCCGGCAGATATATTTATCCAATCTGGGTGCAAAACCCATCTGGAGATCAAGACTTAGTGTTGAAAAACTAGTATACGCATTAAAAGATTGCCTTTACAATGATACTATTCAAAAAACAACAAAAACTGCAGCAGATTCAATAGATCGAGAAAAAAATCTTAGTCTGGCCGTCAGGAGTCTAACTGCTTGAACCTTTGATCCCGACCCCCGGGCCAGCACATGTAAACAATATTTTGCTCTGCTGTCTCCTGCAATGATTGTAATTGTCAGCACAGCAACTAGTTCAGGTCAATTTGCCTTGGATGAGCATTTTGAGAATAAAGTGTCGATATTATCAATATCAGTATTTCCGACAATTTTTAATTTTCTTTGGGTTTATGAATTTTTTTAAAAAATATTTATTCTAAATTTCTTTTCTACTTTATGCCCAAACTGAGATTTTGTTATTATTCTAATCAAATAAACAATAAGCCATAAAATAAATATGGGTAAGAAAATGGTGCTGATGATGAATACCAAAATTAAGGAAATAAAATTTTCAAACAAAATAGGGATTTGAGTTTTCATCCATAGCTGAAACTCTTTGAATTTAGTCCCAAGATCTCCCAGGGCGGCAATGGCGTTTTTAGATTTACCAAAGAACCCTGTCTCAGCCTGACCTTGTTTTTCTTGAGAATTCTCCATGGATATTTCCTCAACGGGGGTTCTTCTTTTTATTTCTTTGACACTTGTTTTTATATTATCCACTGACTGGTTATATTTATTTTTCAAATGATAATCATATATCCAGTTGTTAATAGCGACTTCTGCAGGAATAATAAATCGTAAAACAACAGCCAATAAGACAAGATGTTTGCCAATGGTTAACAAATTTATGGGAAGATATTTATTTGCCCACAACCCTGTAAGCCACATGAATAAACCAGGCAGGAATATAAAATTAATAATCGAGTCTGGTAATAATCTTATAAAAAATTCCTGTATTCCAATGGACGTCATTGCTGCCAGTAAAATCCATGAAAATCTCTCTACAAGATCATTTAAAGGATCTAACCATTCAAAAGGGCTAAAAGTAATTGTACCAACAAGCTCAAATCCAATATCAATTTCCTGGAAAACTGAAACAAGTGCATTTGTGGCCCGGCACAATCCATATGCGATGGTCGCCCTTTTAAGAGTTTTATCAAGATATTCAATACAGCTCTCATCAATTCCTGTTACTGGGCTGCTGTTAAAACTTATATTCCGGATGGGGCTGATCAAAACACAGGAAATTATTAAAACAATAATAATAGATTTGATTATCACTGGCAGATCAGCAGCAAATTGTTTTGGATTATTGGGGAATGCTTCACTATTCATGTTTATCCGCTCTTAAATAAGTTTAAAAACAAAAAATGAATTCCTGAATACTTGTGAAATCAAACATAATAAAAAAACAAAGCCAAGTAAATAATAATTTAGACAAAATAATTCTTGACAATATATTACGTATACGTATTATTCGGATAAATATAATATGATGAGGAACTAAAAAATGAATTTTCCGCTTCCACCAGACTGCCCGTATTACCTGATTTCCAGGGCAACCCTGGCCATTACATCCCATTTAAAAAAAGGGTTTGCAAAAAAAAACATCAGCACAATCAAACCGGCTTATCTTGGTGTTCTGCTATCCTTGTGGGATGAGGACGGGCTTAAGGCCAACGAACTTGGAAAAAGGTCAGGACTTGAACCATCCACCATGACAGGACTTCTCGACCGCATGGAAAAAGACCAGCTGGTCAAAAGGGAGCCTGACCCCCACGACAGAAGAGCCAATAGAATTTGTTTGACAAAGGCTGGAGTTGAAGCCGAAGCTTCAGCATTAAAGGTATTGTCAAATACCCTTGAAAAAGTGCTTTATTCTATTTCAAAAAAAGATATTGAAACCACAAAAAATGTACTTCGAACCATTCTTTTAAATTGCAGTAAGGAGGATGTAAAATGAATAAAAAAATAGGGTTTACCTGTGCTTATACACCCGTCCCTTTAATCGAAGCTGCAGGGTTTTTTCCTTACCGGATTTTGCCTGAAACAAAAGCCCCGGACCAGGCAGGACACCTTCTTCATGATAATTTATGCCCCCATGTTAAAAAAGTGCTTGACCGGGCACTTGAAAATGATCTGCCGGACCTTGAAGGCATGGTCTTTATCAATTCCTGCGATACCATGAGACGTCTGGCCGATGCCTGGCAGGTTGCAAGGCCTGATGATAAAATCATCCTGATAGACCTGCCTTCCGGGATGAACAGATTAAGTCTTGATTTTCTTTCAAAAGAGTATGAGCGCCTCTCCAGAACCCTTTTCAAGTGGAACGATCAAACCCTTGAGCCGGAAATAATATCAGAGAAAATAAAAGAGAAAATTTTCCAATGGAACCTTCTTGCCGACTCAATTAAAAAGATTGAAGAAAAAATGACAAATGATTTTTTTCCAGGTTATGCTTCAGGACTTCAACAAATCATCAATACGGCAGCCACTGAGTCAATAGATCAAGCACTTGCCATGGCAAAAAGCAAAATTGAACCTGAAAATCCTTGCAAATCTCTTACAGCTCCTGTTTTTGTTTTTGGAAATCTTTTGTTTGATCCAAAGGTGTATGATCTTTTTGAAGAGTGGAACGTGCAGGTGGTAGGTACTGATTTTTGTACCTCATCGCGATTTGTCACACGGATTCAAACAGGGCCGGATGATAATATCTTCAGATCCCTGGCCCACTCATATCTTAAACAGACCCCCTGTGCAAGAACCATGGACACCACCATACCCGGCAGCATAGCACAGAGAATTGTTGAACGGGCAAAAAAAAGCAATGCAAAAGGGGTCATCGGGTTTACCTTAAAATTCTGCGATCCCTATTTAGCCCGTATCCCCATGATCAGGCAGGCCCTTCAAAAGGAATCCATCCCATTCCTCATGCTGGAAGGTGACTGCACAGAAGGTTCCATGGGACAGCAGCAGACAAGAATAGAAGCATTTACTGAAATGCTGGAGGTGTAATTATGATGTATGAACATTTTGACAATACTGTAAAAGGAATAAAAGATAAACTCAGCCAGGACCCTTCAGGCATCAATGCCAGGAAAAAATATGTACTTGAGCTTTCCAGGCTGGGAAGAAAGCTGTATACCAAAAATGAAACTATTGCCTGGTGCGGTGTCACAGCCCCTTTTGATCTTTTAAGTTCCATGGGGGTCACCTCCTGTTTTGTTGAATTTGTCGGTGCCATGCTAGCCTCCACCCAGACTGCAGGTTTTTTCTTTGAAGATGCTGAAGATGCAGGATTTGCTACAGATTCATGTGCTTATCACAGGGCCGTCATGGGAGCGGTTTTAAAAAATGCCATGCCTGAACCTGATTTTATCATAGGAACAAGCAGCCCCTGTACTGCCGGCCTTGCCGTTATGGAGAATTTTGCAAACCAGTATAAAAAAGACTTTTTCATTTTAAACGTGCCCCAGAATTATTCAAAAGATGCCATAAGATTTCTTTCCAACCAAATTGAAGAATTGACACATTTTGTTTCAGCCCATACAAAAGAACCTCTGTCAAAAGAAAAACTGGGGATGGCTCTGGAAAATTTTAACCAATCAAGTAAGCTTTTAAGAGACATTTATGACCTTGCAAAGACAAAACCTTCTCCCGTTGATAACAGGCTATTAAGGGATTTTGGTGTTGTAATGACTCTTTTGATGGGCACCAGAGAAGGGATTGATATCTGCCAGGCATTTAAAGATGAATTGAATCAGCGGATAAAAACGAGCCGGCATCATGCTTCAAAAGAAAAAACAAGGCTCATGTGGATACAAAACAGGATTCAATATCCCTTTCCAATGGATAAAATGTTAGATGATTTGGGTGCTAAGATTGTAATTGATGAACTCAATACTGTTACATGGGAACCCATGGATCCTGACAACCCCTTTGAGAGTATTGCAAAAAGAATGATTTCGATCCCCTTTAGCATGGATACGTCTAAGCGGATAAAAAACATGCAGACCCTTGCCCTGGACTATCAGATTGATGGGGCCATTAATCCCTGTCACTGGGGATGCCGCCAGGGGACAGGGGCAAGAGGACTTGTTTCAAAAGGAATGAGAGACATTGATATACCAGTCCTGAACCTTGAAATTGACTGCGTGGATTCACGAAATCTTGCCCGAGGCCAGATAGAGACCCGTGTGGAAGCTTTTATGGAAATGCTTTCTTAAAAATTTTTTAAACTTAGGAGATAATCCAATGATTTTCCTTGGTATTGATATCGGCAGCCTTTCCTGTGATGCCGTGCTGATTGATGAAAACAAAAATATATTGTCCTCATCCGTGATTCCCACGGGAGTAAAAAATATCGAATCCATTGCTAAAGTAAAAAAAAATGTGCTTGATGCTGCCGGAGTCATGGAAAAGGATATCCTGTCAATTGTTTCCACGGGATATGGCAGAAACCGTGTCAAGGAAAGAGATCGTGCTGTAACTGAGATCACCTGTCATGCTAAAGGAATAAAACATATGATCCCGGACACAAGGATACTCATTGATATAGGGGGACAGGACAGCAAAGCCATGCTCCTTGATCCTGATGGCAATGTGGTGGATTTTGCCATGAATGATAAATGTGCGGCTGGAACCGGCAGATTCCTGGAAGCCATGGCAAGGGCCCTGGAAGTTGATATCAACCAATTGGGAGATCTTGACAAAGGAGCCACAAGTGACCTTGTTTTAAGCTCCATGTGTACAGTATTTGCTGAAAGTGAAGTGGTGTCACTGATTGCCAGTGGTACGGAACAAAAAGAGATTGCAAAAGGACTTAACCGTGCCATTGCGGCAAGGACAAATTCCCTTGTTAAAAGAATAGCTAAAAACACCAGGGATCTTGCCGTCTCCATGTCCGGCGGTGTAGCACGAAACAGGGGCGTTGTAAAAGCAATTGCTGAAAGCATGAACCTTGAACGAGTAAACACTCCAAAATTACCGGATATTGTAGGTGCCTTAGGGGCAGCAATTATTGGTCTTGAGAAAAGGAGGTAGAATTTAATATTTAAACAAGGGTGGCCTGAAGACTATATTGTCTTTCAGGCCACCTTTTTGATATTTAATACTTAAACAACAGGTCGTGGCAATACACCCGCCCTCTCAGCAATCTCCGGAACCATGTGTTCCCATTCAATTGCCATCATATGGACCCCTGCCACACCTTCCATTTCCTTGAATTCTTCAACCTGTTCCAGGGCGAATTTAATACCTTCTTCAGACTGATCTTTTTTATCCACGCTTTTAAGTCGCTTGACCAGGGAATCCGGGATGTCCATGCCAGGTACAAATTTTGACATAAAATTAGCCATGCCGGCATTTTTCATGGGGGTTACCCCTGCCAGTATATAACACTTTTCATGGAGCCCCATATCCACGACTTTTTTCATGAAATCCCTGAACTTATCCATATTAAAAATACACTGGGTCTGGATAAAATCAGCCCCGGCCTCTATCTTGTTTGCAAGCCTGTATACCCTGTATTCATAAGGATCGGCAAAAGGATTACAAGCTGCACCAATAAACATTTTCGGCGGGACATCAATGTCTTCGTCATTTAAAAATTTGCCTTCATCCCGCATTTTTTTGACCATGGAAATCAATTGCATGGAATCAATGTCATGGACGTTTTTTGCATCCGGGTGATTCCCGAATGTCTGGTGATCGCCGGAAAGACATAGCATATTCCTGATACCAAGGGCATAAGCACCTAAAATATCGCTCATCATGGCCAGGCGGTTTCTGTCCCTGCAGACCATCTGAAAATTGGGTTCAAGTCCTTCTTCGATCATGAGTACGGATCCTGCCAGGGATGACATCCTGACTACTGCAGTCTGATTATCTGTCATGTTCACTGCATCTACTTTTCCTTTAAGATGGTTTAATTTTTCTTTAAGGTGTGTGACATTGGCTCCCTTTGGTGGCCCGCATTCTCCTGTGAATGCAAAATGTCCGGCATTCAGAACCTTTTCAAGATTACTGCCTGATTTGAGCTCACTCATTTTGGTTCTCTCCTTTGTCTATTATATATTTCCCTGAACCAATTCTTCTCTGATACTTTTTCTCGGTCCACCGTCCCTTGCCGTTTTCCAGTTTTTTATCCCTTTTACACCCATGAGGTCTTCGATCTTACCTGCATCCATTTTCTTTCTTACAATGGAATCCCATATGCATTCAATGTCTTTATTGACTTCACAAACACCATTGGATGATCCTCCACAGGGTCCGTTCATCAGACTTTTTGCACACCTGGCTATTGGGCAGAGTCCACCAAAATTATGTATTCCACAGGTGCCGCATCCGGCACACCTTTCCTCCCATACACCATGCTCGGTTGCCCCGCCGAAAAAAGTGGTATTTACACCGGGGTAGAATGTCTGGTCCTTGTACATTTCACTTAAAAACTGGGGACCGACACCGCAAGCAAGGGATATCACTGAATCATAATCCTCAACCGTGTCTTTGATCCCTGCCACATATTCAGTATCGCATTGTCTTTCCAAAACATTAATATCTATATCAATGTCGTTTCCCTGTTTTTTCCTGGCAATCTTCATTGAAGATGCCAGAATTTCAACTTCTTTTAACCCGCCTGTATTGCAGACAGTAACGCACCCTTTGCACCCTGCGATGAGAATTTTCTTATCGTCTTCCACCATCGCTAAAATCTCTTTAAGAGACTTTCGATCTGCTACTATCATGATTCACCTCTATCTTTTTTTCAAACTATGCCGGAAGGTTTTTTATCCGGCACAGTTTAATTAATTATTGACTGCACCTATGCCGCAGTGTTGCTTTTCACTGGAGTCGGTCCAAGGCCTTTTATTTTTTCCACCATTTCATTAGCAATCTCAGCAAATCTTGCACCCTGTGCTGAAGAAAGGTTATACATCTCAACTCTTTCAGGTTCGATACCAATTTCCGTCAGGGTTCTTTTCACGTATTCCACCTTTTTTCTGGCCTTAAGATTACCTGCCAGATAATGACATTCACCCTCAAGACATCCTGCCACATATACGCCATCTGCTCCATCCTCAATGGCATTTAAAAGATGGAGAATATCCACCCTGCCCGTGCATGGTACCTGAATAATTTTGACATCTGCAGGATAGGAGAGTCGCATGGAACCTGCCAGGTCCCCGGCTGCATACGCTCAGTACTGACAGCAAAAAGCGATTATCCTGGGTTCAAATTCTTGGGTCATTATTAACCTCCATTAATCCTGATGTGTTATTGGGGTCAGGCTTGCGTAGTTGCGTTATTAAAATCAATAACGCAACTACGCAAGCCTGACCCCGGATAGTTTACTTAAGCTTTTTCAAAAAGTGCATCCGTCTTTGCCAGGATCTGCTGATCCGTAAAATGATTCAGCTTAATGGCCTTGCCAGGACACTCTGCAACACAGGCACCACATCCATGACATTCAGCTGCATCAATCTGAGCATAACCGTCAGCATGGATAAAGGGTATTCCATAAGGACAGGTTCGTACACAGGTGAGGCAAACTGCACACTTTTCAGGTGTGACTTCTGCCACAACACCACCCACCATCAATGAGTCCCTTGAAAGGATTGTCATGGCCCGGGCTACTGCAGCCCTTGCCTGGGCAATACTTTCTTCCAGGGGTTTTGGATAATGGGCAAGACCTGCCACAAACAGGCCGTCAGAAGCAAAATCCACGGGTCGCAGTTTTGCATGGGCTTCAACAAGAAACCCTTCAGCATTTGTCGGTACCTTGAATTTTTCAAATAGATTCTTGTTATCTCCCGGCACAACACCGGATGCCAGCACGACCAGGTCCGGATTTATTTTAACCGGCATCTGGAGAACATGATCAATTACAGTGAATTCAAGTTCACCATTTGCATCTTTTCTAAGCTTCGGCATCTTTTCAAGATCATACCGGATAAACAATACACCCAGCCCTCTGGCCTCTTTATAAAGGTCTTCTCTAAACCCATAGGACCGGATATCCCTGTAAACTACATAGACCCGTTTCCTTTTATCTTTCTTCTTAAGCGCAAGGGCGCTCTTAAGGCTATGGGTGCAGCAGACCTTACTGCAGTATGGATTTTCTTCGTTCCTTGAACCCACACATTGGACAAATACGACGGCTTTTGCTTTATCAATTCTTTCATCCTCTTCCCTGAGAGCTGCATCCATATCAAGATGGGTGAGCACATTGGGTTCTTTGCCATAGAGGTATTCCTGGGGTTTATATTCCATACCGCCTGTTGCAAGAATGGCAGCACCATGTTCAATGGGAATCAGGCTGTCATCATCATTTTTGGCAATGGTGGTCACAAAATTTCCCATGGAACCTGTGGTCCCCTGAACCTCGGTATCAAGATATACTTGTATTGAATCATTGGCTTTAGTTCTATCAATTAAATCTTCAAGATAATCCTGAATCGGCTCTCCTTTCCAGGTGGCATTTAATTGTTTTGCAATTCCTCCCAGAGACCCTGATTTTTCAACCAGATGGACATCAACACCCTGGCTGGCGGCTCCCAGTGCGGCTTCCATCCCGGCCACACCACCACCGATAACGACAAGTGCCTTTTGAATATCCAGACTGACCTGGTGCAAAGGTTCAATATAAGCTGCCTTGGCCACGGCCATACGAACCAGATCTTTTGCTTTTTGAGTTGCCTTGTCCGGTTCATTCATATGGACCCAGGTATTCTGATCCCGGATATTGGCCATTTCAAAGAGATACTTGTTCAAACCTGCATCCCGGATGGTTTCCTGGAACAGGGGCTCATGCGTTCTTGGAGAACAGGCTGCCACTATAACTCTATTGAGTTTATGTTCCTTGATAATATCTTTCATATTATCCTGGGAATCCTGAGAACAGGTAAACAATTTGTCCTGCACATTAACCACATAGGGCAGCGTAGCAGCATAATCCCTGACTGCAGGAACATCGGCAATCCCGCCAATATTAATGCCGCAGTTACAAACCCATACACCAATCCTTGGCTTTTGACCTGAAAAATCACTTTCAGGCGGCAATTCCTTGGTCCGCGTCATACTCCATCTGTCATCTTTCAGCGCCATAGTGGCCGTTGCTGCAGCAGCAGAGGCTTCCATGACTGATGAAGGAATGTCCTTAGGCTCCTGAAAAGCACCACAGACATAGACACCTTTTTTATTGGTACTGACAGGTGAAAGATTATCTGTATGGGCAAACCCGTGACTGTTGAGTTCTATCCCTATCTTATCCGCCAGTTGTTGAGCATCTTTGTTGGGTGACAGGCCCACTGAAAGAACCACCATATCAAAAATCTCTTCAATAGTGCCTCCGGCTTCAGTGGAATAAACAAGTCTGTATTTATCACCAGGCTCTGGAAAAACAGAATGAATTCTGGATCTCACGAACCGGACCCCGCTGTCATCCTGGGCCCTTATATTATATTTATCAAAGTCTTTCCCATGGGTTCTCATATCCATGAAAAATATAGCTGCATCCAGTCCCTTATCGCTGTGTTCCTTTGCAATAACCGCCTGTTTGTTGGCATACATGCAACAGACACCGGAACAATAGGAATGATCTCCTTTATTTATATCCCGTGATCCAACGCATTGAAGCCAGGCAATCTTTTTAGGTTCCACATTGTCGGAAGGCCTGACAAGGTGCCCTGCATAAGGGCCTGATGCGGAAAGGAGTCTTTCAAATTCAATACTGGTCATAATATTAGGGCTGTGGCCGTAACAATATGATACCATTTGGGTGGGTTCAAAAGGTGTAAATCCCGGAGCCATGATAATGGCACCCACATTGATGGTATGCTCCCGACTCATCATGGAATGATCAACTGCATCTGCAAGACAGGCATCCACACACTGCATACATTCTGAACAATACCCGCAGTTCAGACATCTTGCAGCTTCTTTTTTACCCTCTTCTTCGCCATATCCCAGTTCCACCTCATTAAAATTACCAATCCTTTTTTCCGGCTCAAGTTCCGGCATTTTATACCGGTCTTCTGTAGGCATAGCTTCATTTACAGGCCTGAATTCAGGATTTTCAACAACAGGAAGCTGTCTTCCCTCTTCCATGTCAGCTCCATTTAAATATCTGACAATGGAAACAGCGGCTTCCATACCTGCTGCAATGGCACCGATGGCAACCCCGGGCCCTGTCTGAACATCACCGCCGGCAAAAACTCCTGCCTTATCCGTGGCAAGGGTAACGGGGTTAACCTCTGTGGTGTTCCATTTACTGATCTTAAGGTCAGCAAGTTTCTCAATTGCAGAAAGATCCGGCCGCTGGCCAATGGCCGGGATGAGTTGATCAATTTCAATGTCATATTCGCTGCCGGGGATGGGAACAGGACGTCTTCTCCCTGAAGAATCAGGCTCACCCAATTCCATTTTAATCACCCTTAAGGCCTTGACCCTGCCGTTTTCTTCAATGACTTTCTGTGGAGCTGCAAGATAGGTAATGATTGCACCTTCATCTTCTGCGGCACAAATTTCCTCTTCCCATGCCGGCATTTCTTTTCTTGTCCGGCGATACAGGATTGTGGCTTCATCCGCTCCCAGTCGAACCGCAGACCGTGCCACATCAATGGCCACATTACCGCCTCCTACGATGCAGACCTTTTTACCGACATGAGTTTTCCCGGTCAAGTTGAGCTCTCTTAAAAAATCAACTCCCTGCCTCACCCCTTCAAGATCTTCGCCTGGAATACCAAGTTCAATACCTTTATGGGCACCCAGGCCTAAAAAGACCGCATCATAGCCGTCAGCCATAAGACTCTCTATAGTAAAATCACTGCCTAAGCGGGAATTCAACTTGAGTTCAACCCCTAAGTTGGTCACAACCTCTATGTCCTTATCAAGGACTTCCCTTGGCAGGCGGTGTTCAGGAATTCCGACTCTCAGCATACCACCAGCCTGGGGCAATGCTTCAAAGATCGTTGAATCCACACCCTGTCTGGCCAGATGATATCCCGCTGAAAGCCCTGCAGGTCCTGAACCTATGATGGCAACTTTCTTACCGATCTTAGGCGCACATTCAATTTTTACCTCTCTTGGGTCAAAACTGTCTGCAGCAAGTCTTTTCAAATCCCTTATGGCAACGGGTTCATCCACCTGACACCTTCGACAGGCATCCTCGCATTCATGGGGACAAACTCTTCCCAGAACACCAGGCAAAGGGAGCTGTTCCATGATAATTTCCAGGGATTCTTTATATTTGCCCTCTTTGACCATCTGGACATAGCCCTGGACATTGAGCCCTGCAGGACATGTCAGACGGCAGGGTGCTTTATCTTTTTTTTCTATGGCGAAGCCTGACGGCATTGCCTGGGGATAAAGCTTGAAAGCGGCTTTTCTATCCCCTATATCTTCATCAAACTGGTTGGGAAGATCCACGGGGCATATCTTGGAACATTCCCCGCAGGCAGTACATTTCTCCAGATCAATAAATCTTGGTTGTTCCTTTAATTGAATAGTAAAGTCACCTTCTTCTCCTGTGACGTTTTCAACCTGGGTCATGGTCATCAACTCAATATTGAGATGACGTCCTGCTTCAACAAGTTTTGGAGATATTATACACATTGAGCAGTCGTTTGTGGGAAAAGTTTTGTCCAGCTGCGCCATAGTTCCGCCAATGGCTGTATCTTTATCCACAAGGTATACCAGATACCCAGAATCAGCCAGATCCAGTGATGCCTGGATACCTGCGATACCGGCACCAACGACCATCACCGATCCTCTACCTTTTTCGGCCATTTGGTTCCCTCCTTTTTATAGTCCTAGTTCGGCCAGATCAGGCCCAAGATAGGTTCGTTCAGTGTCAGCCAATACGCCCATGGCAAGGCAAATGATTGTCCACAAATGGACAACATGCCAACCTCCGCCAAAATGTTCGCCAATGTCTTCAACCTGCCCGTGGCAATTATGGCAGGGTGCAATCACATATTTTGCACCCGTTGCTTTAAGCTGGTTGAATTTTGTCTGTCCATAGGCCCGTCTCTCATCTGGGAATCCGGCCTGAAGAGCTCCACCGCCACCGCCACAGCAATAATTATTATCCCTGTTGGGAACGGTATCAATAAAATTTTCTTCACCCACAACAGTCTTAATCACAAATCTTAAATCATCTACAATTTTATTGGAACCGCTTTTTCTTCCAATATTACATGGATCCTGCACAGTAAATTTGACCCCGGGTTCTTTGTTCCAGTCAGAGTTGACCTTTAATTTACCCTCCCGGATCCACTGGGCATAGAGCTCAATAATGGTGATTAGTTCAAATTTATGAGGTATCTTGAATCTGCGCAATCCTTCCAGGATTGCAAAGTATGAGTGCCCTCACTCCGTATTGACAACATAGGGACTTTTTAAATTATTGTCCACATGGTGAACAAACTCCTCTATGATATATTTCCACCCCTCAAGATCAGCCATGAACATACAATAATTTTCTCCGGCCCACATAACAGATGGGTATGTCCAGTCAGCTCCCACCATATGAAGGATTTTCCATAAAGGTCCCATTTCCTCTGGTTCAGTAACAGGTTCTCTTGAATTCTGATTCAATACCATTGTGGCACCAATCCGATCCACTGAGACCTGCAGGTCCTCAAATCCCGGATGATCTTCCTGGATTTCCTCGGCCACATCCAGAACAGTGAACTCAAAGTCATCCTTTTTTGCACCCATGGCACTGCCGGTTCTGATATGCTGATCGCAGGAACCAAGGATCCCCTTGGGTCTTTTTTCCCTGGGAACACTTGCCCGCAGATTCAATACCAGTGCCGGAATATTAATTTTCATGGGGCATGCCGCCACGCAGCGTGCACACATACTGCACACCCATTTCCAGTCAGATTTACGTATTTCATCATCCATCCCCAGGTTCAGCATTCTTATGAGTTTTCTGGGATCCATGTCCATAAGCTCTGAAGCTGCACAACCTCCAGTGCAGGTCCCGCATGTCAGACAAAGATCAAAGTTCGCATCTGGTACCTTTGATAGAACTTCATCTTTAAATTCAATATCAAATTCATCAATCTTAAGCGCCTCTGCCATTTTAAAATTCTCCCTTATCTTAATTTGGCTGCATTTAGATACTGCACCAGGTTATCGACACCACCGATGGTAATTATATGTACCCCCTGGCAAATATCTTTCAGACTGTTAACAGTATCAGCAAAAAGCTCCATGCTTGCCTTCTTTTTATTAGGTTCTTTCATGAGTTTTTGAATTACCCATTCAGGTACAAGTCCGGATTTAAAATGGCGATTTAAAAATTTACCCATACCTGCTGTTCTAAGAATCATCACTTCCGCAATTACGGGTACGCGAAAAGGCTCAACCTGCTTCATGAATTTGGCGAACTGGTCAACATCAAAAATTGGTGTGGTAAGGAAATATCCTGTACCAACATTCATCATATCTTCCATTTCCTCCATACCGCGCTTTGGCATATTCTTTCCCCAGGGTGTTTCAATTCCTGACCCCAGCGTAAAATCAATTTTTTTGTCCAGCTCTTTTCCTTCAATGGTAACACCTTGTTTCAAATGATCCATAACCGATCCCAGTTTTCCTGAGTCAACATGAAAGAACATGGATTCCTGGAGAGTATCCCCTGAAATCCTGTAATCTTCAGTAAAGACAAGAAGATTTTCAACGCCTGTCTCATGGGCAAGAGTCAGGTCCTTTTGCAATTGAAATCGATTTTTATCTCTTGTCGTGGTCTGATAAATTGCATTCAGATTATTCTGTTTAAGAAGGCCGCATGTTTTGATTGTGTCACTAACAACGCCTTCGAGTTCTATTTCCGAGACAGACACACCGTCTACACGGCCTTTTACCCTGTTGAGGCTTTCAACAAGAACCTCGGGCTCATCATCGCCGAGAGGGACCTGCACTTCGGAGGTTACTACAAATCTCTTTTTTTCCAAAGATTCCTTTAAATTCACGATATGCCTCCTTCCTATTTTAATCCAAGTAATTTTGCTACTTCATCTTTGAGCTTGCTCAGGGGCAATGGTTTTGAAAAACAGACATCCGCGCCATACTCCTTCATCTGGGCGAACTTATCATCATCCAGGTATGCAGATAAGACGATGATTTTAGTGTTTTGTGTTTTTTCGTTTGTCTTAATCTTTTTACAGACATCATACCCCTTTATATCAGGCATCATGATGTCTAGAATCAATAGATCAGGTTGGAAATGATTTACCTGGAGCCCGGCCTCAAATCCGTCTGATGCGGAAAGCACCTCATAATCGAATTCATCTTCTTCCAATGCCTGTACAATGGACTCAACAATGATCATGTCATCGTCTACAACAAGAATCTTTTTTCGGGCACTTTCGTCTTTCTCTTCAGGGATCGGAATTCCCTGACTTCTCATAAAGCTTTCAAGATCAGACTTTTTTATCCTGCGATGCCCGCCAACTGTGCGATACGCTTTAATGTGTCCTGCTTCCACCCAGTTTATGATGGTTTTAGACGAAACATTACAGTATTTGCTGGCTGTGAATACAGTTAACGTGTCTTCCATAACACCTCCTTATTTTCGGTGATTTTCAATTTTAGTTATTATAGTTATTTAATATAATTTACTTTGTCAAGAGATTTAATTTAAAATATAATAACTAAAATAGTTATAATAACTATCTTGAATAAAAATAAGGGGAAAAACATGAAGATCCCATCTTCTTTGTAATCAAGGTGTTGCGATAGACTACTACAGCTGCAACAGTATGCCTTGAATATGGAATCTTCATGACTTTTGCAAGATTTAGGGTCTATTTGCCGGGAATGGGAAGCGTGATAGTAAACTTTGTCCATTCCCCTTCTTTAGAATCAACGATAATATCACCACCATGGTCCTTGATAAAACCGTAGCAGACAGAAAGCCCCAGGCCTACACCCTGGACACTGTCTTTTTTAGTGGTGAAAAAAGAATCAAAAATCTTTTTCATATGAACAGGTTTTATACCAGTTCCAGTATCTTTGATAATGATAAAAAGCTTTTGCAAAAAAACCATAGTGGATATCTCAAGATTGCCGCCATCCGGCATGGCATACATGGCATTGGAAAACATATTGATAAACACCTGGCGTAATTGATCCCTGGATGCCAGAATCATTCCCGGGCTCTCAACAAGATCCATACTTACTTTTATGCTGTTTTCCCTGAAACGTTTTTCATATAGCATCATCAACTCATCAATGACCACATTGATATCTATCTCAAGGCGCTTATCCTGATCCGGTTTTGAAAACGACAACATTTTTTTCAACATGTCAGCCAGTCGCTCAATCTCAGACAGCGACATATCCAAAAGCTTTCGCCTCTTGTTTTGAGGAGAAATCTCGGTTTTCATCAATTCAAGAGTATTCATTATCCCAAATAAGGGATTGTTGAGTTCGTGTGCAATCTGGGAGGTAAGCCTTCCCATGGCAGCCAATTTTTCTGACTGGAGCAGGTGCTGTCTTGCTTCTCCGAGTTCTCGTTCTGTTTGAAGCCGTTCTTTTAAATCCACAAATAATCCAACTGATGCCTGCTCATTACCATCTTTATCATAAAGAATACTTGCTGAAAGGTTGCCTTCAACCAACTCACCATTATCTTTTTCAAAATTTAAAGGATAAGAATTCAGTCTGCCCCTGCCCCCGAATTTTTCATCTCTCATCATTTCCATGACATTATTGGCCACCTTTTTTGAAAAAATTTGCTGGATGTTCATTTTTTCAACCACCTGGGCGGCCATAACCCCGAAGATATCTTCAGCACTCTTGTTCCACAATTTGATAACACCCTGCATGTCCATTGCCATAATGGCATTGGGCGAACATGAAATAATTTTATCTAAAAAATTATGGGCCTCTTTTATATCATTTTCATGTTTTTTCCGCCGGGTCTGATCCACAACAATACCTTCATATCCTAAAATATCTCCGTTGTAGTCATACCTGACAGTACTTGTCATAAGGATATGAAGGATTTTCCCGTCTCTCCTTCTCCATTTTACCTCATAATCAACGACCTGGCCTTTTTTTTCTATAATCTGTGTATATTCTCGCCTGTCTTCCGGGCTTAAATAAACATCCTTTGCAAGATCAAGAGAAAGAAATTCTTCCTTATCCTGATACCCCAGCATTTTTAACAGTGTTGGGTTAACATCAAGGAATCTGCCTTGTTTACTGCTGATAAACACACCGCATCCAGCATGGGTAAAAAGTCTTTGATAACTTGCTTTAGACGATTCAAGTCTTGCTTCCTGCTGCACTCTGCGGGAGATATCTCGATATATGGAGAGTTTGGATGTAGTACTGTCCTGATTGGTAATTGGTAATTCTGAAAGGGCAAATATTTTATCAACAGATTCAATATAGACTTCACTGTGGTGTGTTTCATTATTTACAAAAACCTCATTATATCTGCACCAGGCACAGGGATTATCAGATCCAATCAATACTTCATGACACCTTTTGCCCATTCCATCTCCAAAAAGTTCTTTCATGGATTTATTCATGTATTCAACTGTATAATCGTGGTTGATAATATAAATGCCGTCTTCAAAAGCATCCAGTACATCCAAAAGTCTCGGGGTGTGAGCAGGCATTAAAAATCTCCTTTAATCTTAAAAAATGATTATTTTAAATAAATGCTTTTCACAAATTGTCTCAAACCTTATTGTTTAATTTTATTGTACAGGCCCGGACAAAATGTAAATTTTTAGCTTTCCCATATTTTAAGCCTTTAAAATTTCTATTTAACAATCAATATCAATGTTTGAATTCTGTGTAAACAAATATTCAATATGTTTTAAAAAGGCAGTAAAATTAATATACCTTGGATTATGAAAAAAAATATAATCTGGTCAAACAAAGTAAGTCTTTGTAAATACACCTGGATATGATAGTAATCCAGTTTTCAGATTTACAAAATTTGATTCTTGTCCAAAAGGAGAATAAATGAAAGACCATTACATACCTGAACATACTTTTCCCATTAAGATAGATCAAAATGTTTTAATTCTGGGAAATTATTTTTTCAACCTGTTTTTAGTTATAGGCAACAGTCATTCAGCTCTTTTTGAAGTGGGCGTTTCAGGAATAGTTGATACTATTATCAGGCAGCTGGAACAGCTTGATATCAATCCGGATTTCATCATTCCATCCCATCCCCATTCAGACCATATTACAGGACTGCCAGGTCTTGCCAAAAGATATCCAGATGCCCGGATAATTACTGCAACAGGGGCAAAAGAGTTTAATGAACACCCAAAATCCTTACCTTTATTGATTAAAGAAGATATGTTCATATCAAAAAGGCTGGCCGAATTTAACATAAAACCCGGAAGACCCTCATTAAAAAAGGTCCCTGATCTCAGTCATGCATTAACTATTGATGAAAAACAATCCTTTGACCTTGGAGGGATCACATTGGATCTGGTCAAAGCAGACGGCCACTCCCCTGGAAACCTTATGGGCATTATAAATTCAAAAAAAATCCTGTTCTGCTCTGACAGCCTTGGGTTTCATTTCCCAGGCCGGGGTTATCTGCCTTTGTACTTCTCTGGTGCTCAAGCATATATTTCAAACCTTAATTTTATTAAAGAGTTTAATCCCGCCATAATTTGCCCTGCACATCAGGGACATCTTGCAGGAGAAGATGCTATAAGAGGCATAAAAAAGTCTCTGGATACTACTCTGGAAACCATTAAAGACATAAAGCAATCACGGCTTTTAGATGAAAAACTTGCCTTGGACCTGTTTGAACAAAGCTATAAAGATGAATTCACCCTTTATACAGAGGATAATATTAAAAAGTGCACATCACTTCTTGTAAAAAGAGCTAAAGAGGCGGTTTGAAAGCAAAGGAGGAGCAAAGCCCCTGGGGACTTATCTTTCTGCTGATCGGAGCAGGGATTTTGTCTGCCTTTCAGGTGGGCAAGGTGCCGCCGGTATTATCGGATATCAGGATAGATCTTGCCATCAGCCTTTTTTACTCGGGATGGATTTTATCCATTTTTAGTCTAACCGGCCTTTTGCTTGGAACTTTTACAGGGGCCATTGCCGATGCAATCGGCCACCGCCGCCTGATGCTGACCGGTCTTGTTTTTCAAATTGCAGGCTGTTTTATGGGATCGTTTACCCATTCCTTTTATGGATTGCTTGCAAGCAGATTTCTTGAAGGAGCCGGATTCCTGGCCGTAATTATCAGTACCCCGACCCTGATTTTCCAGGTGGTAAAATCCAAAGATATGGCAGTAGCCCTTTCCATCTGGACCTGTTATATTCCGGCAGGAGTTTCATTGATGATGGTCCTTTTGCCATTTATTTTATTGGGCACGGACTGGAAAGGCCTCTGGCAGATCAATGCCGTCATATTGATGGCCTATACCCTGTTACTCGCTAAAAAGACCTCCCATATCAAATTCATGAACCCGGCAACTTCAGTCACCCTTAAAAAACTGATACGGGATGTTATCACAACATCCACAAGCGCCGGGCCCCTGCTTCTTGCATTGATTTTTATCACCTATGCCCTTCAATGGCTGGCCGTGATGGGGTTTTTACCCACACTGATTATTGAAAAGTATGGATTTTCAAAATCCATGGCCTCGATTTTGACGGCGGCCATGGTCTTTGTCAATATTTTTGGAAATCTTGCCGGCGGAAAGTTCTTAAAAAGAGGTATTAAACGATGGAAACTGATCGCATTAGCCTGTATGGTCATGGGCACAAGTTCCTTTGCCATATATTCTGTTGATGCCAATTTTATCTTAAACTATACAGGGTGTCTTATATTTTCTATTTTTGGTGGATTAATCCCGGCATCCATTCTTGGCGGCGTGCCTGACTATGCGCCTTCAAAAAATCTGGTTGCAACCACTAACGGGCTTGTGATTCAGGGCGGGCAGGCAGGCCAGGTTATGGGCCCGCCGATACTGGCCTATCTTGTTTCCCAGACAGGATCATGGTCGTGCGGATCATGGTTAATAGGAAGTGCAGCCTTTATTGGCCTTGTGTTAACCCTTTGTCTTTCCCGTGTTAAACCAAGGTAAGTCTTCTTAATTTTGTCTTTTTGCCTTTCTCAAAGTTAAAAATATATTGCCGCAAAAAATCAGGAATGCCCCTGCCCATCCAGAAATAGTAAGCACTGGATCCATTGCAATGACAGGGCCTAACACTGCGGCCAGAAGAATTCTGGTTGAAGAAATAATTCCCCCTTCAATGGCAGTGACATATTTAAACCCGATGGTTATCAGAAATTGACCGACAATAGCTGAAGCAGAACAGAAAAAAAGATATTTCAAGTCTAAAAACCGGGGCATGTGGATTTGATTGAAAAATACAATATAGGTCAATACCGTGCCCAGACCGAACAAAAAAAATAAAGTGGTTTGTGTATCATGTACCCGCCTTGAAAGATTAAGGTACATCATGGCAATCGCCGCACTGATCCCTGATGCCAAAGCCCATAAGGAATCAAGGTGAAAATTCATTTTCCCTGGTGCCAGAATCAGCCAGACCCCTGCAAATGCAAGGACAACAACAGCAATTGCGATGACATCTCGCTGTTCCTTTAAAAATATCCATGAAAAAATTGCTATAAACAATGGATAAGTCATATTTAAAATATTGGCCTGGGCCACTGATGTTAAATCCACACCTTTAAAAAAACAATATACAGCAATACAATTGGCAATAGTCCTGCCAATAAGATATCGTTTTTTCTTTATCTTTAATTTTTTCTTTTTCAGGGCCATCAGGGTCAGCACAGTTACAAATCCCAATAAAAATCTTGAAAACACAAAAAGTGCGGGATCAATAATCAACCCTTTTATCTTGGCCCATTTGATAACCACTGTGGCCAGATAAAAAAAGAAGGCAGAGCCGAAAACACAGATGCATCCCAGCAACACCTTTAAGTCCAACTGAATTTTCAAAATTAAAGTTCCCTTTTGAGGTTAAACTAGAAGATAGGATTTCAGAGATAAGAAGGAAAAAAAATGTTCCCCTAGGAAAAATCATTTTTCTGATTATTGCTTTCCCAGATAACATTATCAAGGATTCCCTTAAAATAGGGAGTGAGATTCTCAAATTCGATAGCTATTCCACTTTCTTCCACCCTGACTATCGTTCCCTGAAGTTTGAAAGACTTTTCAACCCCTGGGACGGAAAAAACAATACGCACAATTTTATTGGTTTCAAATTTTCCACTTGTGTTAATGTAAAGGCCACTGGCACTGATATCACTGGTATCGGTTTGAATAACCCTGTTACCAACCACCACATCAATATCTGATTTGGCCTTCAGTCTTTGAAACTCCCTTTGTTTTCCAACTTGCCAGGTATCAAGGATTTTAAGAATTTCTTTTTGCTGATCATGATTAAGATTACGAATTCTCTTTATAATTTCATCCAGCATTTTCCAATTGTTCCCGTTCTTTTTTTAAGGTCGTTATTCTGTATTAAACACCCTTTTTTTATAAACTATTTCAAGCTATTTAACAAGCTGTTCTCAAGATTATTTCAGTATGAGTTTACCCGTTCAAACCCTTGAAAATCAGATACAAAAAACTTGACTTTTTATGAGAGATTGTTTTAAGCAGTATCCCATCAAGATAAAAAATCTAAAGTCCTGGCAATGGCAAACTTAAAAAAACAGCAAATAGAATAATTTGGATATGCTTTAGAATCAAAATCAATAATCAATCTTAAAAATAAGGAGAATAATATAAATGAATATGGAAAAAATAATAGAGGTGATAACCTTGTGGGCCACTACCTATGCCATCAAAATAGTGGCTGCCATCCTCATATTTCTGATTGGAAAATGGATAGCCCGCAAGATAGCATCCCTTTTTACAAAACTTATGGAAAAGAACAATATTGACATCACCCTTGTTAAGTTTTTAGACAGCATTATGTACTACATCCTTTTAATTGTTGTAATTATTGCCGCAGCAGGCCAGCTAGGCATCAACACCACCTCTTTTCTCACCATTGTGGGCGCGGCAGGTCTTGCCATCGGTCTTGCGCTCAAGGATTCTCTTTCAAATTTTGCATCAGGATTCATGCTGATCATGTTCCATCCTTTCAGGGTCGGGGACTTTGTAAAGGTGGGCGGTATTTCAGGAACAGTGAAAACCATTGATATTTTTAACACCACCATGCATACCCCGGACAACCAGAAAGTGATCGTACCCAATTCAAAAATTACCAGCGATGTCATCACCAATGTTACTGCCAATGAGACCCGCCGTGTTGATCTGGTTATCGGTATCAGTTATGATGATGATATTACAAAGGCAAAAGATCTCCTTAAAACTATCATAAAAGAGGAACAAAGAATCCTTGAAAGCCCGGCGACCACCATTGCAGTTTCAGAGCTTGCCGACAGCAGTGTTAATTTTGTGGTCCGGCCCTGGGTAAAAAAAACGGACTACTGGGGTGTTTATTATGATTTAATCGAAAAAATCAAAATCACCTTTGACAGGGAAGAGATCCATATTCCTTATCCCCAGCGGGATGTTCACCTTTTTTCAGAACAAAAAACCGGGTAATCAATATATACTTTTATAAAAAACATACCTTGTTTCGGTTTTTTTATAGTGCCTTTCATCTGTTAATGAAAGATATGTAAAAAAAATATACTTATTCATTGTTTATTAAGAGGGTCGTACAAACAAATGATGCCTGATAGAAATTTGCGTATATGCCCTGTTGAAATGGCAGGCAGTCTTGATTTAAAAATCCGGAGATGGGTTCAGAACCCTAAAAAGATATTAAAGCATTATATTCAAGAAGGGATGCATGTCCTGGAATTAGGTTGTGGGCCTGGATTTTTCACCATTGATATCGCTCAAATGATTGGTAAAAAGGGTAAAGTTATTGCTGTTGATTTACAGGAAGGAATGCTTCAGAAAGTAAGGGACAAGATTAAAGGAACTAAGTTGGAGAAACGAATCATCCTGCATAAGTGTGATGAAAACAAAATAGGCATTTCAAAAAAAGTTGATTTCATTTTATTATTTTACATGGTCCATGAGGTCCGGGATAAGGAATCTTTATTTACTGAGATAGAATCAATACTTAAACCCAATGGAAAAATTCTCATTGTAGAACCACCATTCCATGTTTCAAAAAAAGCCTTTGAAGACACTATCAAAAAGGCCAGTGAAGCTGGTTTCACTTTTGTTGGAAAGCCAAAGATATTTTTAAGCAAAACAGCGGTATTGAAAAAACAAAGTAATTATTTAAGCTCTTACGCTTGAAACCGCCCTGTCTGATGGATATTTTTTTTCGAGGCTATTCGCTTAACCTCCTGCAAATATCCATCAGACAGGGCTTTGGGGATAACTTTTTTTAACGGACTGAACAATTACAAAACACTAAAACCCGGGCGGCATTGGAATGACAATTCAGATCGGTCTGGATTAAAGATAAAGAAAAAAATATGGAAATAAATAAACTTCAATTTGACAAAGAAATACTCTCCCTGCGCTCACAGATTGATAAAATTGACTGTCAAATACTTTCTCTTCTTGCAAAGCGGCAGGGCCAGGTTGAAGAAGTGGTCAAATTAAAAAAAACACACCATATACCTGTTTACCATCCTGCAAGGGAAGAGGATCTTATTTCAAAGATTCGGGCACAGGCCTGTAAAGCAAATCTTGACCCGGATTTTATGGAAGACCTTTATCGGTTAATTTTGAGGCAGTCCCGGGTAAATCAGATAGACCAGATGGAAGGCAAAGGAGTCAGGCCGGATACCAGGATTTTAATCATCGGTGGGGATGGGCAGATGGGAGGATTTTTTGCTTCACTCTTTCACAAATCCGGTTATGAGGTAAGGATACTGGGAAAAAATGATTGGAATAAAGCAAAACAGCTTTGCGAAAATATTGAACTTTGCCTTATCTGTGTTCCCATTGAAAAAACCAATGATATTATAGAAGAAATAGCTCCATTTCTTGAACCCAATACTATTCTTGCCGATCTGACCAGTATCAAAGACGAACCATTGAAAAAAATGCTGGATGCCCATCCTGGACCTGTTACAGGGCTTCATCCTTTGTTTGGGCCTGATTCAGGTTCTCTTGACAAACAGATTGTTGTTGTTACCCCGGGAAGAGAATCAGACAGCTGCAGGTGGCTTGTGGACCAGATGACCCTCTGGGGTGCTGTTATTGTCCCGGCCAGCGCCAAAGAGCATGACGAAATCATGGAGATTGTCCAGGCATTACGACATTTTGCCACTTTTAGTTTTGGCCAGTTTTTATATGAAAAACATGCCCGCCTTGAAAGAACCCTTGAATTCTCAAGCCCGATTTATCGTCTTGAGTTTGGAATGGTGGGAAGATTGTTTGCACAGGACGCTTCTCTTTACTCTGAGATCATTTTTGCCACAAAAAAGAGGCGGCAGCTTTTAAAAGACTATATTGCATCCTTAAGTGATCATCTTGAAATGCTGGAATCCAACAACAAAAATCTTTTTATTGAAAAATTCGATCATATTGCAAAATGGTTTGGTCCCTTCAGCGAGCAGGCCATGCGGGAAAGTACATTTCTGATCAACAAGCTGATTGAAAGATTTTAAGTAATTATTTAAGCTCTTACGCTTGAAACCGCCCTGTCTGATGGATATTTGTTTCGAGGCTAAGGGTCCACTCAAAAATTAATTACCAATTTTTGGAGTTGAGTCGCCTGTCCGGCAAGGCGTGGAAACTATGGCATATCAAGTATATGTCGTGTTTTCACAACGCTGCCGGACTGGATGAATCGGCTTCAAAAATGTAAAGTTATTTTTGAGTGGACCCTAAACGCTTAACCTCCTGCAAATATCCATCAGACAGGGCTTTGGGGATAACTTTTTTTAACGGGCTGAACAATTACGATTTTAAATCAATTTTTCAAAAGGTTTAAATTTTTCCATATTGTTTTAATTTTTTTAACAGAGTTTTTCTTGTAATACCAAGTCTTCTTGCAGCTTCGCTCTTGTTGCCTTCGGCTGATTCAAGGGTGGAAAGTATTGCTTTTTCTTCTACCTTAGAAAGCCTGATATTGCCAAAATCCATGCCTGGTTCAATCTTGTCATCAAGTTTTACATTTATAAACGAAAGGTCTTCCCTGCAGATATAATCAGACCTGGCAAGAACCACCCCCCTTTCCACACAATTCATCAATTCCCTGACATTGCCTTCCCATTCATACCGGATTAAGGCGTCCATGACATCTGGTGAAAAACCTTTTATATCTCTTTTATTTTTATTTGAAAAAATTTCTAAAAAATGATTTGCCAGGGTTGGGATATCTTCTTTTCTATCCCTTAATGGCGGGATCTCGATACTCACAACATTAAGCCTGTAATATAAATCCTGGCGAAAGTCTCCTTTTTCAGACATTTCTTTCAAATTCCTATTGGTTGCGGCAATAATCCTCACATCTGTTTTAATATTTTCATCACTTCCCACTGGTGTGATTTCCTTTTCCTGAATTACCCTTAACAACTTTGCCTGCATGGAAAGGCTCATTTCAGCAATTTCATCCAAAAGGATGCTGCCCTTGTCAGCCAGTAAAAATCTTCCTTTTCTTTTTTGGTCAGCACCAGTGAATGAACCTTTTTCATGGCCGAAAAGTTCGGATTCAAGCAGGGTTTCAGTAATGGCTGCACAATTAATCCTTACATAGGGCTGATCTTTTCGTGGAGAATTAAAATGAATGGCAGATGCCACAAGTTCCTTGCCCGTGCCGGATTCGCCCACGATCAGTACATTGGCATCAGTGGGTGCCACCATGTGAACGGTGTCCAAAAGGGAAAGAACTGCAGCACTTTTCCCGATAATGTCATGGGAAAAGTCTTTCTCTTTTAACCGGATTTTCAAATGCCTGTTTTCTGTTTTTAAAGAAATACTTTCAAATATATGTTCAATTGTTAATTTCAGCTTATCAAAATCCAGGGGTTTGGTCAGATAATCATACGCCCCTATTTGCAGGGCTTTAACAGCAGTCTGTACTGATGAATATGCCGTCATGATGATGACGGGCAAAGAAGGATTATAGTCTTTAATCAGATGAAGTGCTTCCATCCCTGACATTTTCACCATTTTCATATCCATCAGAACAATATCAAAGGGCTGATCTTTTACCATATCAACGGCAATTGCCCCATCATCTGCCAGATGAATCACAAACCCCCAATCCGCCATAATAGTCTCAAGCATTCTGGCATGGGCAGCATCATCGTCAACCACAAGTATTTTTTTCATTTTTTATCCTTTAATTAAACAGGCAGATTGATAATAAAACACGTACCTGTATTTTTCTTGCTCTCCACCCTAATGCCGGCCTCAAGATTTTCAATGATCCTGTGGACGATTGAAAGGCCAAGCCCTGTACCAGTAGACCTTGTGGTAAAATATGGATCAAAAATCAGATCAAGAGATTCCTCATCTATACCCTTGCCGTTGTCCTTAACCCTTATTTGAATCTGGTCATCTGTTTTTGTATCCTGTACCTGTATCTCGAGTATTCCCTTGTCATCCAGCGCCTCTATGGCATTGATATACAAATTTAACAGAACCTGGTTCATCCTGTCGCCGTCTGTATGGATTATCTTTTTTTTTGTATCAATATTGACCCGGGTTTCAATATTTTTTTGCCCCAGATCATGGTGGACAAGTTTTAGAGAATGGGTGATCATTTCTTTGATATCCACTTGTTTTTTTTCAATGGCCATGGGTTTTGCAAACTCAAGCAATTGTGTAACGGATCGATTTATACGCTCTACTTCCTTGACCATAATCCGTGCAATCTCCTTGTCTGAATCTTTATCCTCATACCGCTTGCCAAAATAGGTTGCAAACCCTTTGATGGAACTCAAGGGGTTCCTTATCTCATGGGCAACACCAGCTGCAAGCTTTCCAATGGCTGCAAGCCGCTTGTTTGTCTCCACCTGTTTTTTGAGTTCCCTTATCTGGGTCAAGTCCCTGAAAAGAAACAAAAAACCCATGATTTGATTTTCACTGCCTTTAATTGGAGAAGCCGTTATATCCAGACCCAGTTTTCGGTCCTGGGCGATATTAAAATTAACTTCCCGGTTAAGAAGGTCCTTGGATACTTCCATTTCCTGTATCAGTTCAATCATTTCGGGATAGGGTTGTGTTAAATCCTCACCCAGAATATTTTTTGCAGCATTATTCACGGAAGTTATTTCATGATCAGAATTTATAGTAACAAGTCCTGACGGCATATTCTGGATCACATTATCGGAAAATGCCTTGATACTTGTCAGCGAGTCTTTTGCAGACCTGTATGCCTGAAAGGCAAACAAGGCAACCATACCGACACACCCCAAAATAAAAAATAGAACTCCCCGCCAGACAGTCTCTTTTAACAGTCTGTCCCTTCCGATTTGCGCCCTTTCCATGGAAAGTCCGGCAAAAATATAGTGTTCTGCCATTTCAGGTGTTTTGCCATCCTGATCTTGCATATAATGCCGGCTCCAGTCCTTGATTCTTTTCTTAAAATTCTGCAAATCCGGAGAAGCAAAATGCATTGGCCCTGGTGCCCCATCCATCATCATATGGCCTCGCATGGATCTGGACCTGATGGGTACAAATCTCTTGAAAACTTCAAAAACCTGTGTCTGATCTTTTTGCAACCTTACCCTGTGATGGACCAGGGTGGTATCTTCATTCATCTTTTGGGTCCCTGATAATGCATCAAAAACCTGTCCCACCATGGATGCATCCGAGTGCGCCAATATTCGGCCATCCTTTGAAATAATCATCATATAGATAACTTCAGGCTGCAATGCTGTTTCTAAAAGCATTGCCTGTATCCTTTTTGCACCCCATCGCATGGTGAACATTCCGGTTCGGGTGCCGGCCTCAAAAGTTCTGATCAATGATACGCCCTTTTCCAATAGCCGCTGGGTGAAAAATTCCTTTTCTTTTTCAAGCCTGTCCAGAGTCATGAATGTAAAAATCGGCAGCATTATCAATAAAACGCCAATGAGAAATATTGGGGATATCAATGGAAATTTATATTTTTTCATTTTTTTTAATGGTCTCTTTTTTTAGGTTTTATACTCTATGCTTCCCGCAGCAAACAAATACCCAATCTAAATTGTCTTTTAGCATATCACACCCGGCCCTGCTTAATCCTGCTTAATTCTATTTGATTATATCAATTCTACTAACGGCCATGGGGCGCCTTGGTCTTTGGACCCAGGTTAGCCCACAATAAAACATGTAATAAAGATGCTGGTTTGCAGCATTATTTCATATTAATCTTACTAATTTAGTATAAGCAAAAACAATACCATTAGACAAACTCTTTGTTTTGGCCCTGATCCACCATCAAGGTACCACCTGCTACGTTGACTGCGGTCGTTCCTCCCTGCGGAGTATGACTTATACGCCTCTTTCGTCACTTCTTGTCGCCTTGTATCTGCTACCTTGCTTATGGCCAGGGTTTGTACACAACCAGTGGCACAGCCTGCAAACAAAAATTTGATGGTGGATTTGGGTGTCAACGCATGTAAACAATATTTTGCTCTGCTATCCGCTGCAATGATTGTAATTATTGGCAAAGCAGCTAGTTCAGGTCAGTTTGCCTTGGATGAACATTTTGGGACCTGTTGTTACAGGGTCTGGCGGACGTAACGTTAAGTGGCGGGAACTGTCTGAGTGAAACTAAGTTTTTCCGCCACAAGTGTAGCCCGACATAGAGCATGTCGACATGTCCCATCCAGCGAAGGAAAGGCAAATTGACCTGAACGGGTATGGACTAATCATAAAAAAGTTACATGCAATTACCCTGCTCTTTGTTTTGGGTGCCTGTGGTAAAAAAAATTTTATGCAATGTTATGGGTATTTTATATACACCTGGATACATTGACATGGGTAAAAAGTATACACTATCATTGATTCAATAACAATGCCTGTATCAGCCGATTTTAATATATATACCGCAAATTCAAGGAGTTATGAAATACTTTTCCTTTTGGCACACCCTTTGCTCTATTAGCTTTCAACAGAACGATAAAAGTTCGATTAACAAACTAAATTTAAATTGGAGGTATTTATGAAAAAATCAATTATTATCATGGGTTCATTACTTTTAGTTGCTCTTGTGTCGGGAAATGTATTTGCATGGGGCCAGGGCGGATGCCGGGGAAATGGCCAGGGAACTGGTTATGGAAATAACCAGGACTGTCCGAGAAACGGGGGGCAAGGTGCTGCCTTCAATGATCTGACAAAGGATCAGAGTGATGAGCTGCAAGAACTTCGTCAAAAATTCATTGATGAAACCTATGAGCTCAGGTCAGCAAAATTTACTAAGCACCAGGAAATGAGAATGCTCATGGAAACTTCTGAACCTGACAAAGCCAAGCTTGATAAATTATCCCAGGAACTCTCTGATCTTCAAAAACAGGTAAGGGGCAAACGGATCGACTTTATGCTGGCTGCAAAAAAGATCGCACCTGAACTTGGCCTGGGCAAAGGATTTGGACAGGGTCGTGGCAGAGGATTTGGTCATGGTGGCGGCCAGAGAGGCTGCCAGGGACAAGGACAGGGACAAGGACAGGGAAATTGCTGGAATAATAATTAATAGAATCTAATTTGATTCTAACTTGAAAATGCCCGGAAGGATGCACTCATCTTCCGGGCATTTTTTTATTTCTCCTCAAACACGACTGGATTTTTCAGCATACCGATTTTCTCAATTTTTGTCTCCAGAACATCACCTGAAGTTAGATATACAGGTGGTTTTCTGGTAAATCCCACCCCGCTTGGTGTTCCTGTTAATATTATGGTACCGGGTAAAAGGGTGGCAGATTCTGATAGATATGAAATGATCCGGGCCACAGAAAAAATCATGTCGCTTGTATTGCTTTTCTGCATGGAATTACCGTTTAACACACATTCAATGTCAAGGTTATTGGGATCTTCAATCTCGTCCCGTGTAACAATCCCCGGGCCAAAAGGGCAAAAAGTATCAAAGCTTTTCCCTTTTACCCATTGTTTACCCCCTCCATGCTTCTGCCACCTTCTTGCAGAAATATCATTGGCACAGGTATATCCCAGCACATAATCAAGTGCATTTTCCGATGAGACATTTTTAGCTTTCTTTTTAATTACCACGGCAAGCTCAGCCTCATAATCCACTTCAGGAATCTCTATACAGGAAAGAGGAATTCTAATATCATCCAGATGTCCTGTTGCCGCTCCCAGATTCTTCATAAAAACAACGGGATATTCTGGCAATTTAAGTCCGGTCTCCTTGGCATGGAGTTTATAATTTAACCCGATACAAAAAATTACACTGGGAGAAACAGGAGTTAAAATTTTTTTGACTGATTTTCTTGTCCCCGTATTTGAAAAATCAGTATAAATATCTCCCTCAAGGACAGATGCACTCTCATTGTCAAAATCACAACCTTGATAAATTTTATTGTCATCACTTTCAAATCTAATTATTTGCATGTTTATTTCCCCCTGTTATTCATATATACAATTATAAAACGTGCTTATTTTTAATTGTATTAAAATCATTGACATAAAAGGTCAAGCCCCTTTAGCCCATGAGACGGAATATGGAAAAATTATTCATTGGTCTTCCTGACAAAAAAGCAGATTTAATCATACTGATTTTAACTTCTCAAAATATTGAAACTATAATTGAAAGAGAAGATAATTTGTTCAATATTCTTGTAAATGAAACAGACATGCTAAAAGCCCGCATAGTAGTTGAGGCCTACTATAAAGAAAATAAGTTTTTCAGACTCAAACAGCAGTTACAAAAAATCCCCATATCTTCATTTAAATCATATCCTGCCTTTTGTATCATGGGTCTTCTTTTGTTTATACATGCAGCCTGTATACATTACACTGTCCACGAAGCCATGATATTAAAATATGGATCATCCGCACTTTTTATCCTCCAGGGAGAAACCTATAGAGCAGTTACAGCACTTTTCTTACATGCGGATGCCCGGCATCTTGCTGGAAATATGGCTGGTATCTTAATTTTCGGAGCACCTTTTATCAGCCTTTCCGGGTTTGGCCTGGGTCCTTTCATGCTGCTTTTTAGCGGCACCCTTGGCAACCTTTTCAATGCCTACTTTTACAAAACCGCCCATCTTTCCATTGGGGCCTCAACAGCAATTATGGCAGCAGCAGGCCTTCTTGTGGCATTTCAGATAACAAATAAAAAAAAACCACTACGACTGAATAACCTGATGCCTGTCTTTGCCGGTGCTATTCTTATGGTCATGTTCAGCCAGGGAGAGCGCACAGATGTCTGGGCTCACATCTTTGGATTTTTAAGCGGGCTTGGGTCCGGTGTCATTTTCTTTCCTTTGAACAGAATATTTACCTTTCCACAAAAGGATTGCTCAGCTCTTTTGTTAACCCTCTTTATCATTGCTGCATCCTTTTTGGCTGCAGCATAGTTAGGGTCAGCTCAAATTTGGTATTTGGGGAAAATGTTAATATTAACATTTTCCCCAAATACTGCAGATCTCTTTTCCTGTCTGTATTTTATTATTTTAAAATTTTTAGTTTCTTTTTACCTTAAAATGGTGTTAGAAAATATAGTCACCAAAATATTTACATGGCTGTTTTGCTCATCTGAAAAAATTGTAATCTGTCTGTAACATTTCATTTTCAGACAGATAAAAATGGTTTTAGGAACTAAGATGAAAATTCTTTCCATTGAAAATATATCACTATCTTTTGGCGGTTTAAATGTATTGTCGGATGTCTCTTTTGATGTAAATAAGGGCGAAATATTTGCCATTATCGGACCCAATGGTGCAGGCAAGACTTCCATTTTGAATATTATCAGCGGTTTCTACGGCCCGGAAAAAGGAAAAGTTTTTTTCAATGGCAAGGATCTAAGCCATATCCATGCAGACAAGAGAGCTGCACTTGGAATGGGCAGAACTTTCCAGAATATTGCTCTTTACCATGGCATGTCTGTGCTGGATAATATCAAGCTGGGTGCCCACACCCATTTAAAAACAGGCTTAATGTCCGGACTCTGGTATTGGGGAAAGGCTCACAAAGAAGAAATGGAACTGCGGAAAAAAATTGAAAAAGATATCATTGATTTTCTGGAAATTGAATCCATTCGGAAACAGCCTGTAAGCTCTCTTGCCTATGGTCTGCAAAAAAGGGTAGAGCTTGCCCGGGCTCTTGCCATGAGACCCAAGGTCCTTTTAATGGATGAACCTGTTGCCGGCATGAATGCCGAAGAAACAGAAGACATGGCAAGGTTTATCCTTGATATTAAAGAAGAGTATAATATCACAATTGTATTAATCGAGCATGACATGAAAATGATTATGGATATTTCTGACAGGGTTCTTGTCTTAAATTTCGGCAGAGCACTGACCCATGGCACACCAAAAGAGGTGCAAAAACATCCGGAGGTCATAGCAGCATATCTGGGTCAAAAAAAAGCTGAAACTATGGAGAAAGGATAAATATGGACATCTTCCTGCAGCTTATTACCAGTGGTTTTTTAGTTGGGGGAATCTATGCTCTCATAGCCCTTGGTTTTGTTCTTATCTATAAGGCAACCAATATCATCAATTTTGCCACGGGTGAGTTCATGATGATAGGTGCCTATATTTTTTATTCTTTAATGGTATATTTAAAATTATCACCCTTTATCGGATTTCCCATTGTCATTATATGCGCCGCACTTTTAGGCTTTCTGGTTGAACGCCTTATTTTAAGACATATGCTGGGGCAGCCCAATATAAGTATTATCATGGTAACCATAGGTCTTGGTTCCATTTTGCTCGGGCTTGCAGAAATCATATGGGGATCAAGCTTTAGAAGCTTTCCACCTCTTTTTCCAAGAAAACCCATAATTTTAGGGGAAATAGTTCTGCGGTCAAATCTTTTTTACGGATTTTTAATGGCCATGGTCGTGGTGGTAGTCTTTTTACTTCTTTTCAAATACGCAAAAGTCGGGGTGGCCATGCGTGCCACAGCTAATGATCAAATGGCTGCTTTTTCCATGGGGATAAACGTCAAAACCATGTTTACAATTTCCTGGGCCTTTGGAGCCATAGCTGCATCATTGGGCGGAATCATCATTGGAAATATCGGTGGTGTCCAGCCTACCCTTGGGCATATCGGGTTAAAAATATTTCCCATTGTGATCCTGGGGGGTCTGGATTCCATTATCGGGGCTGTGCTTGGCGGATTTATAGTGGGCATTGTGGAAAACCTGGCAGGGGGATATCTGGATCCGTATTTTCATGGAGGAGTCAAGGACCTTGCCCCCTTTGTTGTTCTGATTTTTATCCTCTTGATAAAACCCCATGGCCTTTTCGGTACAAAAGAAATCGAACGGCTTTAGCAATAAGGTATAATATTTATGCACATTGGAGACTTTAAGGAAACATATTCGTCAGACCAGGCTGTTTTTATAAATGCCACCTCCCGTTTCTGGCTGGGTGTTTTATTTGCAGTGCTGTTCCTCTTTCCATTTGTGGCAGGGGATTATCTTCTTTTCATGGCCAATCTTGCCGGTATTACCATCATTGGAGCTGTGGGTTTGAATATTCTCACAGGCTTTACAGGATTGATATCTCTGGGTCATGCAGCTTTCATAGGAGTTGGGGGGTATACTGCTGCTATTTTATCCACCCGTTTTGATCTGCCTTTTCTTTTATGCCTTCCTTTATCCGGTCTAATGGCGGCTTTTTTCGGCATCATTGTAGGGGGACCCTCCCTGCGCCTTAAGGGCTTATATCTCTGCATTGCCACCCTGGCTGCCCAGTTGATCCTTGAATTTGTTTTTGTCCATTGGGAATCATTAACCGGGGGAATCCGGGGCATGAATATTTCTCCGCCTCAAATTTTCGGTTATGTTCTTGACAATGATTTTAAATTTTATTTTGTGACACTCGTCATGGTCATTTTGTGTGTGACTTTTGCCCGAAACCTTTTTAGAACAAGGGTTGGCCGGGCATTTATTGCCATAAGAGACCGGGACATTTCAGCGGAACTTATGGGCATCAACCTTTTGCAATATAAAACCTATGCTTTTGCCTTAAGTTCATTCATGGCAGGGATTTCCGGATGCCTATGGGTAAATTTCTTAAAAACAGTGACCCCGGAACATTTTCCCTTAATGGAAAGTGTTCGGTACCTGGCAATGGTTATTGTTGGCGGCATGGGGAGTATCTTAGGTTCCATTTTAGGTGCCATCTTCATGACTATTGTACCTGAGTTAATCAGCACTTTCCTTGGATTTTTAGTCAATATTTTCCCAACAGCAATGAGTTTTTTATTTCCGCTGCAGCAGGTGATTTTTGGATTATTGATTGTTATATTCCTTGTTTTTGAGCCCCATGGCCTGGCTGAAATCTGGAGGCGAATTAAAAATTATTTTCATTTGTGGCCCTTTGAACATTAGGTATACACTTTTTGTATTCATTTAAAGGCCTTTAACAGGAACAAGTTTTATGTATTTTAAAATTGCATGGACATAAAGCGTTTAACCCACAAACCAATTAAAAAGGAGTGATCATGAAAAAACGTATCGTTTCAACCCTGGTTCTGGTTTTATCGTTGTTATTATGTATGGGTGTATCATTTGCCGGCGAGGTAATCAAAGTTGGTGCAGGACAGCCTATTACAGGCCGGTTTGCCTTTGCAGGCAAACATATACATCAGGGCCTTATGGACTCATTGGATTATGCCAATGAACAAGGCGGTGTAGGTGGAATGAACTTTAAATATATTTATGAAGACACTGGATATGATCTCAAACGAGCCATTGCTTCTTTTAAAAAAATAATGGCCCAGGATAATCCTGTTATGATGTATGGCGAGTCCACAGGGGTTGGCAAAGCCATGGCCCCGGAAATAAACTCCCGCTATCATGTGGTCTATGGGTCCACCAGTTTTTCAGAGGAGCTTGCTGACAGGCAGAAAAACCCCTATACCTTTGTGAGCGGCCCTACATATGCCCAACAGTTTGGAGTTCTATTAAAATATATTGCAGGACAGCCCAAGAAAAACAATAAACCCCACAGGGTGGCTTTTTTTTACAGTGACACGGAATTTGGCCGGGATCCTATCCCCTTTGCCCGTAAACTTGCCAAGGAATTAGGGATTGAGGTTGTGGCCGAAGAGGTGACCAAGGTCGGGGCTGTGGACATTACAAGCCAGCTTCTTGACCTGAAACGCAATAAACCTGATTATTGTATTTTCCAGGGATATGTGGTTCCACCCATCCCTGAAGTCATTAGAGGTGCAAAGGACTTTGGTCTTGATATCAAATTTATGGGAACCTTCTGGGCCATGACCAAAATGCTTCTGGACAAATTGGGTCCGGATGGAGAAGGGTACATGGGAGTTTCCCCATATTCCTATTGGTACATGGATGAAGTTCCCATGATCCAGGCCATGCATGCCTATTCAAAAAAACATCATCCAGACGTAGCCTATCGTCCCAGTTCCTATATGCAGGGGTGGTTCACGGGTATGATATATGTAAAACTGGCCAAATTGTGCCATGAAGCAGGCTTGCCCATTACGGGTGAAAACCTTAAAAACATGATTCCCAAGGTACAAAATTGGGATACAGGCGGTTTGAACGGTGTGGTAAGCTTTGCTAACTCAAATGCCACTGCCACAGGAAAAGTTTACAAAGCCCAGGGGGGAAAATTTGTAGCCGTTTCTGACTGGATCAAGCTGGACGAGTAAAAATAAATACCCCATACTAAGTGTAGTCGGGGTCAGGCTTGCGTAGTTGCGTTTATTGAGCAATAAACGCAACTACGAAAGCCTGACCCCACTCATGACCCCACTCACGAAAATATTGAGATACATCAATTTGGATGTATCATTTGGATGCACAAATTTGACGTATCACGGGGTTTGAAACAACAGGAGGACTTAAGTGTCGGCTATTCTTGAAGTGAACAATTTAGAAGTGCTCTACAATAATATCATCCTGGTATTAAAAGGACTTTCCCTTAAGGTGGAAAAAGGTTCTATTGTGGCATTGCTCGGCTCCAACGGTGCGGGCAAGTCCACTACATTGAAAGCCATCAGCGGATTTTTACCCCTGGAGGACGGAGCTATCACTGATGGAAACATTTATTACAAGGGAGAATCTATAACCCGCCTGACTCCCCACAAAATTGTGAAAAAGGGTATTTTTCAAGTCATGGAGGGCCGCCGTGTTTTTGAAGACTTAAGCGTTGAAGAAAATCTGATCTGTGGAGCCTACACACAAAAAAGCCGTACACAAATCGCCCGGGACCTGGATAAGTGCTTTGAATATTTTCCCATATTAAAACGAAGTTACAAACGACTGGCAGGGTATCTGAGCGGCGGAGAACAGCAGATGCTTGTCATAAGCCGTGCACTTTTAGCAACCCCTACCCTGATGATGCTGGACGAACCTTCCATGGGTCTTGCGCCCATGCTGGTGGAAGAAATCTTTGAGATCATACAAAAAATAAACACTAATGAGGGGACTGCTATTCTGCTGGTGGAGCAGAATGCACAGATGGCGCTTGGAATCAGTGATAAAGGGTATATTATGGAAACAGGCAGGATTGTATTGGACGGGCCTGTGGATCTCTTACTGGGAGACAGAGATGTCCAGGAATTTTACCTTGGCATGGGAGATGGAAAGGATGCTGTAAGCTACCGCAATGTAAAGCATTACAAGCGGAGGAAAAGATGGCTGAGCTGATAAATAAAACACTGCCCCAGATCTTTCTGGACCGGGTGGCCAAATGTGGTGACCAGGTGGCCTTACGAGAAAAGGATTTCGGGATCTGGCAGCGCATTACCTGGGATCAGTATCTTAACCATGTTAAGCATTTTGCCCTTGGGCTTGTGACCCTTGGTTTTCAAAGAGGGAACCATCTGGCCATTATCAGTGAGAATTGTAAGGAATGGCTTTATGCAGATCTTGCATGCATAAGTCTGGGGGGTGTCACTTTAGGAGTCTACCCAACAAGTCCTTATCCTGAAGTCAAATATGTGGTAAACCATTCAGATTCAGTCTTTATTGTATGTGAAGACCAGGAGCAGACAGACAAAATCCTTGAGGTAATAGATGATCTGCCCCTGTTGAAAAAAATCATTGTAAAAGACATGAAAGGCCTGCGCAAATATCCAAAAGATCGCATCGTTTCTTTCAAAGAAGTTGAAGAACTTGGCAGGCAATTGTCAAAGAAAAGTCCCAGCCTTTATCTGGAAGAAGTCAATAAAGGAAATTCTGAAGATATTTGTATCATGATCTACACCTCGGGCACCACAGGCCCACCCAAAGGTGCCATGGTTACTCACCAGAATATAGAGGCCACTGCCTGGGCTTCTGCCGATGCCATGGAGGTGAGTCAAAAGGATACAGTTGTCTCCTATCTGCCCCTGTGCCATGTAGCAGAACAGATTTTCAGTTTGTACCTGCCTTTGTTTGTGGGTAATACTGTTAATTTTGCAGAAAGTATTGCCACGATCCAGGAGGATTTAAGAGAAATTGCTCCAACCGTATTCTTAGGTGTACCCAGGATCTGGGAAAAGCTGCACAGCTCAATTACCATCAAGATTCAGGACTCCAGCCGTTTAAAAAGAATGTTCTTTGATCGTTGCATGTCCATTGGCTATAAGGTAGCCAATCTACGTCTTGACAAAAAAAAGATAAGTTTGGGCTTAAAACTATCCTGGTGGGTTGGATACTGGCTGATATTCAGGGCCCTGCAAAATTACGTGGGTCTTCGAAAGGTCAGGATATGCCTGTCTGCCGCAGCCAAAGTCAGCCCTGAGGAACTTTTGTTTTTCCATGCCACAGGTATTTTGGTCAAGGAGGGATATGGAATGACGGAATGTACGGGACTTTCCTTTATTCACATGGGAAATGACATAAAGCTTGGCACTGTGGGAAAGCCAATCTCCTGTATTGAGTATAAACTGGCTCCAGACGGAGAATTAATGAAAAAAGGTCCCAGCATCTTTAAAGGGTATTACAAAAACCCGGAAGCCACAGCCAGAACCATCATCAATGACTGGCTTATGACCGAAGATATTGCCACCGTGGACAAAGACGGGCATGTCTCCATTGTGGACCGCAAAAAAGACATCCTCATAACATCAGGCGGTAAAAACATTGCACCGTCCCTGATCGAAAACGAGCTCAAGGTCAGCCCTTATATCAAGGAGGCTATCGTGCTGGGGGATGGGAAAAAATTTGTATCCGCCCTGATCCAGATTGATTTTGAAAACGTGGGTAAATGGGCCAGCAACAGCCAGATTGCTTACACGACCTTTAAATCATTGTCCTTGATACCGCAAGTTATTACCTTAATTCAAGAGGCGGTCGACACTGTTAATGCCAAATTTTCCAGGGTTGAAAATATCAGAAAATTTTTGCTTCTCACCAAAGAACTGGACCATGATGATGATGAAATGACTGCCACAATGAAAGTCAGGAGAGCCACTATTTATAAAAAATTTGCTAAAGAAATTGAATCTATTTATAGTACCTGACCGAAAACCTGAAATTTTTTTGTGGGTACAAGGCTTGCAGAAATTATACGTATTCAGCCTTTGATGCAACAAAGTAGATGGGCCCAAAAACAAGCAATTTCGTTCAAGTTATAAACTTTGCAGTCCTTAGTCATCATTTCGCCATGCATACATTTGCCAAAATCTAAAAATTTGTTTGATTCCTTTTTTTAAAATTCTATAATATGATAGTTTTTTTTAAATTGATTTTTACACAAGCGGTATAGATAAAAATTGGAGGAAGATATGGAAAGAACGATTCCAAATATTTTGATCATAGGGGGAGGTGTTGCCGGAATGGCTGCCGCCATAGCCCTTGCTGATCAGGATGTTGTTGTATACCTTGTAGAAAAAGAAAATGGCCCTGGCGGGCAGGCGGCCAAGTGGGCCTGTATGGCGACGGACACCTGCGAAAACTGCGGTGCCTGCCTCAGCATTGAAATGGCAGATCAGGTTAAAAAACAGAAAAATCTTATTTTACATCTCAATACCAGTGTTAAAAACCTTAATAAAAAAGGACAGGGGTATGAAATGGTTTTAGAAAATAAAATATCCTTTTTTGTGGAAAAAATTATCATGGCAACGGGATTTTCACCCTTTAATCCTGTTCAGATAAATTCCCTTCACTATGATGCGTATAAAAATGTCATTACCACTGCTGATTTGAACACCCTTTTAAAAGATGAAACGCTTTCCCGATATTTTAATCAAAAGCCTAATCCGAAAATTGCCTTTATCCAGTGTGTGGGCTCCAGAAACCGTGAGCAGGGTGCTGATTATTGTTCCCAGGTATGCTGCAAGATATCCCTGCGCCACGCCAACAAGCTTATCCATCTTTATCCCGAGTCTGACATCACTCTCTTTTACATGGATCTCCAGATTATCGGCAAAGAGATAAGGCCCCTTTTTCAAAGTCTTTCCAAAAATATTGAACTGACTCAAGGGGTGCCTGCAGAGATCCTTGAAAACAGTCAGACAAATATGCTGACCCTTGTATCAGAAGACAAAGAAACCCTGTCCAGAGTTTCCAAGGCCTTTGACCTCATCGTTCTCTCTGTTGGCATGCAGCCCTCCCAGACCCTTGAAGCCACGGCCGACCTGCTTGATCTGGAACCCAATTCCTGGGGATTTTTCAATACCGTCCCAGGGGTTCCTTTAAAAGACGTAGTGGTTGCAGGATGTGCCCATGGCCCCAAAAATATCCTTTCCTCACAACAGGATGGAAGGATTGCAGCGGCCAAAGTTGTTGAAGACCTTGGGTTGAACATAAAAAAGAAAAAAGGCATTGCCATATTTGGAGAAGGGGTGCAGGCAGATCAGACAGCCCTTTCAATTTCTTCAAAAGGCTATCCAACCTATCTGTTCGGACCGGGCACAACGCTTTCAGAGGATACGGCTGTCACAGTTTTAAATAAGAGCCGGATGATTTCTCTCAGTGGTACGGCCGGCAATTTTTCACTCTATTATGAATCGAAAAATAAAAAGCAAACACTTACCTGTACAGCTATTATTGCGGCATTTGAACCCAAACAAACACTAAACAGGCTGAACAGTCTCAAAAATCCCTGCTTAAGCCTTGATGCGTTCTCAGAGCTGATTGAAAAAACGCCGAATGCATGCCCGGATGAAACGGCCATCCTGCTGGACTATTTTGGCCCTGAGTTTAAATCCTTTGCAGGTCTTGCCTTAAAAACCGCTGTCAAGGCAAAGGCGCTGGGAAAAAACATTTCCATCATCATGAACAAAATGCTGGTTTATGGTGCATTGGGCCAGCGCCACTATGATGAGGCAAGACAAAAAAATGTTGATTTTTTCAGATTTGAGACCAGTGAAGATTTAAAATTTAAGGATTCAGGCAATGGATTTTTAATTAAACTCAAAGAGGCGACACTGCCGTTCATTGAACTGGATCTCCATTGTGACTGCCTTGTCCTGCCGCCTAGTCTATCACCGGCAAGAGGATTTAAAGATGCAGCTGCACTCCTGGGCCAGACCCTTGACAGGGAAGGATTTTTGCAATCCGCCAACACACGTCACGGCCTTACCCAATCCCCCAGAAAGGGCATCTTTTTTGCCGGCACCTGCCATGATGAGGCAGACCCGGATGACCTGAACACTGAAATCGATGAAATTTTATCCGTATTTTCCACAACCCACTTTGATCTGCCAAAGATTGATACTGGCGTTGAAATTAATCAAAAAATGTGCGCCCAGTGCCTGACCTGTATCCGGATCTGCCCGCATTCGGCCATTATAATGAATGAAAAAAACAGGCCCCAGATCATACCGGATGCTTGCTTTTCATGCCATCTTTGTGTGTCAAACTGCCCGGCCTATGCCATTGAATCAAAAACACTGACCAATGATCAGATTGCCCGAAAAATTAAAAAGGACACTGTAACGATCCTGGCCTGTGAACGCTCGGCTGCCCTTGCTGCAGGGCCACTTACACTGCCGGATCGCATCAGTTTGATTGAAATTCCCTGTGCCTGCAGAGCCAGCAGCGATGTGATTCTCAAAGCCCTTTTAAACGGCGCATCAAAAGTCATTATCAGTGGTTGCCATTCTGAGAACTGCAGATCCCTTAAAGGAAGCAATGTAGCCGATTCAAGTGTAAGACAGGTGCTCAGTATTCCGGGAGTAGAATCCTCAAAAGTGATATGGGAACCCATTGCTGCCAATGAAACTAAAAAATTCGAACAAATTATTTCCAAAGCGTAAGGATAAAGGAAAAAAATATGGATAATGCAACCATAAATAAAGAATCTGCACTGTATAAACTTTTAAATCAATATCCGCTGGGCGACAATACTTCCGAATGCCTCACCTGCGGGGCCTGTAACTCCAGATGCACCTGGTTTGACGGGGAAGGCGGGCCATTGCCCCGCCAGATCATCCGCATGGCTGCCCTGGGACTTGATGAACTGCTTGTAAACAGCGACATGCTCTGGGACTGTCTGGTCTGTAACCGATGTACACAAGTATGCCCCATGGGAATCACCATGGATAAGGTTGTCAGAAAAGCCCGGAGCCTTGCCATTGCTGATGGGAAAATCCCTGAAGATGTTAAAATAGGAATTAAGAGAAGGTTAGAAACAGGGGATGTCAACGGTCTAACCACGGAAGAGTTTGTGGAAACCGTTGAATGGGTCAGCGAAGAATTTGTTGATGAAGTGGATGATCCAAAGGCAGAGATTCCACACGATATAAAAGGGACAAAACTTCTTTATCTCCCCAATCCAAGGGAGCTTGGTATCAATCTGCTTCATTTAACGGCCATGGCAAAACTCTTTTATGCCACAAAAGAAACCTGGACCCTGTCGGCCCATCATACGGATGTGACCAACTGGGGCTATTTTGTGGGCAAGGATGATATTACTGAAAAAATGGCTCTCATGGTGGTTGAACCGGCAGAGAAGCTTGGTGTTGAAACCCTTGTGCTGTCGGAGTGTGGTCATGGATACCATGTATTAAAATACCTTCTGGAAGATATCATTGGTCGAAAACCCGAATTTGAAGTACTCAGCATGCCCGAACTCATTGTTCGATACGCTCAAAAAGGGGTTTTAAAATTTGATCCGGGTGTGCACCCCTATAAGATCGCCTATCATGACCCCTGTAATATTGCCAGAAAATCAGGGGGATATGATGCGCCAAGAGAACTGCTTTCCATGGTTTGCGACGGGGTTGTGGAACTGATCCCCAACAGGGAAGACGGTATCTGCTGCGGCGGCGGCGGCGGTATCCTCCAGGACAGCCACAGCACACCGAAGAGAATGATCACAGGAAAGCCCAAGGCAGACCAGATAAAAGCCACTGGTCTCCAGAATCTTGCCACAGCCTGTCTATCATGCCACAGACAACTTGGCGAACTTTCCAAGCATTTTAAACTGGGCGTAACGGTCGACACTGTGGCCTCCCTGGCATCGGAGGCACTTATTTTATAACTGATCAGTTCTTGGCCTGAAAAATCCGATATCTACTTTTAAGTCTGCCATGTGCAATAGTTAGCGGATAATAATTTGATACCAAGGCTTGAGGCTTCTATCTAATACCATTTGTATTTCTAAAATCATTGTGCTAAATCGTTATTACAATTAATTACACTAGCTGTCACGAAAACAATAAGGATGGTTAAGGATGAAATTGGAGATAGCGAATCTGATTGATCTGGGGCAATATGCAATTAAAACAATTGAAGATACAAAAAATGAGATAGATATCAGAGCTGAAATTTTAAACGACCTTAAAAGAGAAATTACCACTACCAAAAGGTTTATGGGGGATGTTCCCCAGGATGATCCGGATTTGAATAAAATACTGTCTTATTTTAATCGCCATAAAGAAATTGTTGATGAAGTGGTTAAAAAACCCCATTTAAAAATGGATATTGAATTTACCATCAGATTTATTGCTTCAAATCAACAAAGAATTAACGAGATTTTAAAAAATTAAAACCATCCCCTCAGCTGATAGCTGATCAGGTGCCTCATAAATAAGGTTTTTTTTGATATAAGACCTTTAAGGAATGATCGATTCCTCGAAGGAAGGGTACGTTTTAAAGAATCAAGTCTTTTATTTTCTGTAATAAGGCATCCTTGTCAACGGGTTTGTCAAAGAATACATCCGGGCTGAAATACTCGGCATCGTCATATTTGTCAAATTTTAACCCCAGTTCATCTTCCATGCCTGTGATACCGATAATGGGTGTATTTTTCAGATCAGGATCATTTCTAATCTGTCGGCATACCTCAAATCCGGAAAAAGTGGTTTCCATCATAACATCCAGCATAACAAGATTTGGGCGTTCTTTTCTTATAAGCTCAATTCCGGTCTGACCGTCAGGAGCTGTTTTAACTTGAAAACCATTCCGCGATAAAAATGTCTTCATCGTGAAAAGATAATCTGTATTATCATCAACAATTATTATTTTTAAAAGTTCGTTACCCATAATCTTTTTTCCCCTTCCAGTTCAATTTTAAGCCATAGTATTAAAGTATGGAAAAATTATATAGTTCATTAAATACTTTATCTTAGTTTAAATCCAGTTTTTTATTATCCAGCCTGAAAATAATTCTGAATAAACTACCTTTGCCCGGCTTTGTCAATACTTCAATTTTGCCTTGATGATTCCTGATAATTCTTTCCACAACCATTAACCCGAGCCCGGTTCCTGAATCACCTTTTGAAGAGAAAAACTCTTTAAACAGATTCTTCCGGATCTGGGTATCCATCCCATAGGCGTTATCCTCAACTTCATACATAAAATGGTTGTAGTCATAATAATCCACACGGACATAGACTATATGTTTGCTTTTTTCCGTGTTTGTGTGACAGGCCTGCAAAGAATTCCAGAGCAAATTGCCAAGCATTCTTGAAATACCTGTGGGATCGAGACTCACCCGGGGTACTTTTGGATTGAGCTGTAACAAAAGCTGGATTCCCATGGAAGATGCTTTTTCCGCAAACAACTGGCCTGTCTGACGTGCCACTTCCACAGGAGAGATGATCTTCATTTTGGGTTTTCTCTCTTTGGCGGAATAAAGAATATTCTGGGTGATCCCGGTTATTTCGGTAATATTTTTTTTAACTATATCCCATCCCCGGCCGGAGAGTTCCGTATCAGCATCCTTGATGCCTTCTTCAACCACATAGGCACCTCCTTGAAGACCCTCTAGAATATTTTTAATATCATGGGAAAGAAGCGCAATGGACTGGCCCAGGGTCACAAGTTCCCTGTGAGTATCCTTTATGGTCCCAACATTGACCAGAAGCTTTATACATGCTCTTACATTACCCACTGCATCAAATAAAGGGGCTGAATAGGCTATCATTTCAATGACGGTTCCATCGGACAAATGAATGGTTTCTTCAATAATATGGACTTTTTTATCCTTAAATGTTTTTCTGACCGGGCATACATTACACTGGTGATGGGAACCTTTTAAGACGGAATAACATGAAAGGCTGATAATATCATCACCAAAATCACTTTTTAATTTCTGGTTGGCAAACAGAATTTTATAATCCTGGTCCTGGATCATGATATAGCAGGGAAGTGCATCAATAATACTTTTAAATGTTAAGTCCATTAACTCGGAATTATTTGAATCGCTCATATAATTTCCTTAAAGCTGAATCCTGTCAAACACGACAAGAGAACATTTTATTGTTTTGGGCTTCCAATGGTGATGACCTGGCAATTGGCATATTTTGAAACATTTGCAGCAGTCCTCACATAGGTCCTGCGTTTGGTTTCAGGCCGTCCGGCTGTTCCTAATATGATCATATCAATATCATTGTCTTCAGAATAGGTGATAATCTCAATATCAGGTGAACCAACCTTGACTATAAATTCATGATCGATAATATCTTTGCACCTTTCATTATAGACCTTTTTCAATGCCCCGAGTTCCTGCATGCTGTGGCGTTCATCAATTTTATCAGACTCAATTTTGCTTTCCGCTTTTGATAAAGTCTTGTTAAAAATCTTAATACCACAGGGATTCACAGAAAGGATCACATTCATAATATGAAGTTTGGCTTCATATTTACTAGCCTGGTCAAAGGCATGAACAAAAGCCACTTCAGCATCTTTAGAGTAATCAGTACAAAACAGGATATTTTGATACTTTAATTGATTTACCATATTAATTATAAAATTTCCTATATATTATAGTTAAAAATATTCCAGCCTGATTTTTGATACTAAATGACTCTAACAAAGCCTGGATACCAGGTCAAGAAATAGAAAACAGAAATAGAAAACAGAAATAGAAAACAGAAATAGAAAACAGAAATAGAAAACAGAAATAGAAAACAAAAATAGAAAATAAATCGTAATTGTTCAGCCCGTTAAAAAAAGTTATCCCCAAAGCCCTGCCTGATGGATATTTGCAGGAGGTTAAGCGTTTAGCATCGAAACAAATATCCATCAGACAGGGCGGGTTCACACGCAAGAGCTGAATAATTACAATAAATCATTGATTAAAAATTATCGTAAAGATAATATATTTTTGATCTCAATCTTTGATACAGGTTAACTTTTTAAACTTTTATTAAGAAAGGGGAAAAAGATTATGGAAGTACGGGAAATTCGAAAAAATGAGCTTGACCAATTACTTGAATTCTATCTTTTGCACCTTTATGATGTAAAAGACGATCCCCTGGCCGATAAGAAAGTTGTAGACCAGATATGGAACACAATTCAGACCAGTGAAAACTTTGCTGTCTTAGGTGTTTTCGATAAAAATATACTCATGGCTTCGTGTTCCATTACAATTGTTCCCAACCTGACCCGGGGTTGCCGCTCCTATGCACTGATCGAAAACATTGCCACCCACAGGAAACACAGAAGAGAAGGATATGGTAAAACAATCCTTCTGTATGCTGCCGATTATGCAAAAGAACGCAATTGTTATAAAGCAATGTTCATGACCGGACATCTAAATACAAAGGTGGAACAATTCTGCCAGGCTACAGGATTTAGCGGCGAAGATAAAAAAGCTTATATAAAAAGGTGGGAGTATTAGCAAAAGCCTGAGTCGGTATCCTTATAAACTTTAAACTCTCCCAAATCCACCATCAAATTTTCATTTACCGGATATGCCGTGGGGTTGCGCACTATCCCTGGCCATCAGCAAGGTGCCAGATGCAAGGCGGCAAGGAGTGACGAGTGAGGTGTATAAGTCATACTCCGCAGGGAGGAACGACCGCAGTCAACGCAGCAGGTGGTACCTTGATGGTGGATCAGGGACTCTTCTCTAAGGTTGCAACATTTGGGTCTGTTCTATAGAATGGATTTAACCATATCCAAAATCTCCGAAGTTTCGAAACCGTTCAGGTTTATTGCGCCTGAACGGCAGGAAGCCACACAAAGGCCACATCCCTTACACAAAGTATGCTGAATCTGTGCCTTTTTCGTTTTAAGATTAAAAATGGGGGCATAATAGGGGCAGATAGAAACACAGACACTGCATTGACTGCAAAGGGTCGGGTCGACATAAGCCACCGTGCCCAGCAATGATACTGATTTTTTTGACAAAACGGTTACAGCTCTTGCAGCAGCAGCGCGGGCCTGAGTTATGGATTCCCCAACAGTCTTGGGTCCGTGAGCAATACCGCATAAAAACATACCGTCAATGGCAAAATCGTTGGGCCGAAGCTTTACATGGGCTTCTGCAAAAAAATGATCCTCATTTTGTGAGATTTTGAATAATTTAACAAGAGAGTTCTTTTCCTCTGCAATGACAGCAGAGGCAAGCACCAGAAGCTGGGTTTCAATAACCATTTCCCGGCGCAGTACAATATCCGTGAATTCAAGTTTGATTAAATCATTATTTTGAGTCACCTGAAGGGTCTTGTCATTATTATATCGTATAAAATGAATTCCCATATCCCTGGCAGCTCTGTACAGATCCTCCCGCATCCCATACGTTCGGATATCCCGGTAAAGGATATAGATTTGTCTGCCTGCATCCATCTGCTTGAGTAAAATGGCATTTTTAATGGACTGGGTGCAGCAGACTCTGGAGCAATAAGGGCGCTTTTCATTTCGTGATCCCACGCATTGAACAAAGGCAATGGTTTTATAAGATTTAAAATCTGTATTATTACTTAATTTTTGTTCCAGCTCAAGGCTGGTCATAACACGGTCACTTTTGCCATATAAATATTCTGCCGGGATATACTGGGAAGCACCAGATGCTATAATGACAACTCCATGACTTAAAATTCGTTTCTGGCCATTGGAAAGAATGGTTGTCCGAAAATTACCGATAGAGCCTTCCACTGAAAGAATTTGGGCATTCAACCAGTATAAAATCTGGGTTTCATCATTGATATCATCCATGAGATTGTCAAAGTAATCTTTGATAAACTCTCCCTGCCAGGTCTTGTAAAGTTTTTTGGTATGTCCCCCAAGTTGACCTGATTTTTCAATGACATAAGTCACATATCCCTGTTGAGACAAATTTTTTGCCGCTTCCAGTCCTGCAACACCTCCGCCTACAATCAAAACCTGCTGGTTGACTTTCATTTCCGGTTCGGCAAGGGGTTTGTACAAGACGGCTTTTGCCGCAGCCATTTTTACCAGGTCTTTTGCTTTGGTCGTAGCCAGAATCATATCAGACTGATGTACCCAGGAGCACTGGTTCCGAATATTAGCCATTTCAAATAAATATTTATTGAGTCCAGCCTTGGAAACAGTCATCTGGAAAAGGGGTTCATGGGTTTTTGGCGTACATGCTGCCACAACTACCCGGTTAAGTCCCTGATCTTTTATGATCTGGGTCATTTCATCCTGAGTATCCTGGGAACAGGAAAATAAATTTTGCTGGGCAAATACAACATAGGGCAAAGTTTTGGCATACTCCACAACTTTAGGTACATCCACATAGGCTGCTATATTGGTTCCGCAGCAGCAGACAAAGATACCAATTCTTGGGGGTTCTCCCCGGATATCTCTTTCCTCTACATGCTCAAGTGTTTTAGTGTTGGTCCATCTTGATTCGGCCAGAAGGCTGCCTGCCATTCCAGAGGCTGCACTTGCATCAATCACAGCTGAAGGTATGGTCTTAGGGCTCTGAAAAGTACCGCAGACATAAACCCCGGGTCTTGTGGTTTCCACGGGTTCAAAGCTTGTGGTCCTGGCAAATCCATACTCGTTGATATCAATATCAAGAATACGAGCCAGAGCTTTTGATCTTTCAGGGATTTTCAAACCTACTGACAAAACCACCATATCAAACTCTTCCTCGCATCTTTGACCAGAAGCATCAATATAGCGAAGCAAATGGTTTCCGTCGGCATTTACAGGTTCAATGGTGGTTATCTTGGATTTAATGAATCTGATCCCAAGATCATTTTTTGCATAATTATAATATCGTTCCAGATCCTTACCATAGGTTCGTATATCAATATAAAATATAGCGGCATCCAGTGTTTTAATGTGGTCCTTGGCCAGAATTGCCCCTTTTATGGAATTGGTACAGCAGATCCCGGAACAATACCCGTTGGCTCCGATATGAACATCCCTTGACCCGATACACTGGAGCCATGCAATTTTTTTGGGTTCTTTTTTATCAAGGGGCCGGATAAGGTGTCCTTCATAGGGCCCGGATGCAGATAAAACCCTTTCAAATTCAAGGCTTGTAAGAATGTTTTTTGAATTTTTATATCCATATGTGTCCCATTTTAAAGGATCATAAGCCTGACTTCCCAGGGTCAGAATGACAACACCGACACGAAGCCTGATTTGTGTTGCCTGTTCCTCAAAATCAATTGCACCCGTGGGGCAGATTTTTTCACAAAGCTTACACCGTTTTTTTTGTATATAGATGCATTGATCCGGATCAATGCTGTATTTTAAGGGAACTGCCTGGGCATAGTCAATGTAGATGGCTTTGCGCTTGCTCAATCCTTCATCATATGCATTAACAACTTTTTTGGGACATTTTTCTGCACAAAGACCGCAGGAAATACATTTTTCCAGGGACACTCGCCTTGGATGACGGGTGATCGTGGCAGTAAAGTCACGGGCATGGCCTTCCAGGCTTTTGACTTCAGATAAGGTTAGCAGCTCAATATTAATGTTCCGGCCGACCTCGACCAGTTTGGGAGAAATAATTCACATGGCGCAGTCGTTCGTGGGGAAAGTCTTGTTCAGCTTGGCCATCATTCCGCCGATAGAAGGAGAAGAGTCCACAAGATATACATAAAAACCTGAATTTGCACAATCAATGGCTGCCTGCATTCCACTGATTCCACCTCCCAGGACAAGAACTGAACCTATGTTTTTCTCAGACATGTAAACTCCCCCATGATATTCTTCTCATATTAATTCTCCCGTGATAAATATGATTCCAATAATTGGATATTAATTTGATGCCGGTCAATCCCAAGAGTGTTTGAATCAATGCCCATGGTCAATCCAAGAAGTTGAGGATATAAAACCGGCCCCAGGGTTTGAAAATTTGTATCCTCCTTTGCCAGTTTTGACTGAAATGTATCAAATTGTAAAAATGAATAGGGACAGGCAACTGCGATAAAGTCAGCACCTGATTCTCTGGCATTGGACAGCTTTTTTTCCATTATGCTTTTTGATAATGCATCATTAATACCCAAAAGGGGTGCACCGCAGCATTCCGACTTTTTTGACCAGTCAATGCTTTTTGCACCTGTCAGTTTGACCAGATCATCCAGAAGCGTGGGCGAGACAGGCGAGTCAAACCCTGTGATCCTGGCCGGACGAAGGGCATGGCACCCCACGCTTGCGGCAATCTTAAGTTTTTTATATTTTACTTTTACTGCGGCTTTTAAACGTTCAAGGCCGACATCCTCATGAAGCACGGATAAAAAATGCTTAATGATTATATTACCTTTAAATAAAAGGCCCTCCTTTGCCAGTATAAGGTTGATCTTTTCAAGAACCCGAGGGTTGCGTCTTAAATGATACTCAGCCATCTTCAAGGTTCCATAGCAGCATTTGCACAATACCATTAAATCAGACTGCCGCTGCTCAGCCAGGGCCAGGTTCTTTGCTGCAGATAAAAGAAAGGTAAATTCATCAATATTGCGTACTGGATAGCCGCAGCACATGAATTCTTTTATCTGTGTCAGGCTGATATCAAGCTTTTCACAGACAGCCTTTGCAGCATCATGATATTGCTGAACCCTTGCAGGGATATTACATCCTAAAAAAAGCGTATAATTCATAAAATTTTATCCTCTGAATTCAGGAATGTTTTGTTTTTTAACTGAAATAAAATATCACAGACTGCCACATTTTGAGGACAATGTTCCTGGCATAGATAGCAGCTCAAGCAATTCCAGATCATGGCAGATCCTTTTGCCATGCCTACAAAACCAAGACCTAAGCTGTACATAATCTGATGGGGTAAAAGCGTGAGGACTTCCTCAGGTTCAGGATAACTTGCAACTACAGGGCATATGGTGGAACAGTTCTGACATCCAAAACAATGGACAAATGTATCCGAGCAGGGAAGATCATAACCAGGCTCGTTTGTATGATCTGATATTTTTGGCATGGTACCAAATGTCAGAGACTCAGGTTCCTTGAAATTCTGAACAACTTTGTCAAAACTCTTTGCAAGGGGTTTATTATAGGCATGTTTTTCAATGGTCAAAGGGTTCAGCCCACGGACAAAAGAAAATGTGGAAAGAATAAAGTGATCCTCTGGATTTTTCTGAATAAAATTTTCCCGGAAGCTGAGCCACAATGATTTCAGGTTAATCCCGGAAGGGCATACCACAGTGCATCGATCACAATTGGTACAAAGATAAAGCCCCTGGAAAAGTGCTTTATATTCTTCGGTACTCAATGAATCTTTTGAAACAGCCTTTTTAAGAATCTGTATTTTCTCCGATGGGAGGATATAATCATTTTTAACAGATTCATACATCATTCCTGCAGAACAATTCAGATTACATGTGCTGCAATGGGTGCAGGCATCAAGTTCCATGATCTGCCTTGTCAAATCATTCTCACCTTCAAGGCTGTTTTTGTCGTAAACTGCATTGGTCATAAGGCTTATGGGTGTGGCAACGATATGAAACATTTTGCTGAAGGGTAAAAGAGCAAGCCCTGTAAAACAGACCAGTATATGGACATAATACAAAATACTAACACTATTAATCTTATCCAAAAAAATGGCAACAGGCGAGAGCAGCCTGGCTGTTGCATATCCCATAAAAGCTGATTTGTTCGGGCTGTGGCAGTCCACACAATTATTTTCATGCAGTTCCAGGCCCAGAACCAGAACCTCTTTGTCAACAGGCAGATTTACTCTTGCAGAGGTCAGGGCAAATTCCTTGACCCAATAGGATTCAAGAGCGAGGGTGTCCTCATCTTCATAATCAAGGCCGGCATAATCCTCTACCATGACTGTGAATTCAGAAACAGAGGCCATTTTCATGCCTTCCAGTAAAATCCCCGATAAAATAATGCTTAAAATGATAAGAACGGCAAAAAGATCTGCACCTGCATTCTTCAACCTGAAAGCCGGCTTATAATATCTTCTGTAAATGGCAATACCTAAACCTGCAAGCACCATAAGTGCGAACAGATTTCTTAAGAAAAAAAATGGATTGACAGTGGAATAATAATAGGGGAAGAAGTTTTCAGTGAAAACAGAGTCAAAGGCATGCATTAAAACCAAAGCTAAAAATCCTGTAAAAATAAGAAAGTGCATGACCCAGCGAAGCATACTGGTTCTTAAAATTCGCCCCTGGAACATGACATCAATAAAAAACGACTGAACCAGAAAAAAGACTTTGAGGCTGAACAGGGTTGAAAAAAGTCCTTTGATCAGGTCTGAAAAACGATGGGGAAAATTTGGGTCTTTTTGGCAGCCTATAGATTTTGTTGTCCAGGCAAAAGCTTTATAACAGATTCCAATGATGCATATGGACAAAGAAGAATAGAAAAGAATATCAAAAATCATAAAGCCCGCTCCAATTCCTGAATTAAAAACAGCTGATGGAATAACTTAAATCTATTGAATAACCTCCTATATTAGTGGAGGCTCAAATTGTGTCATTACAGCAGGTGCATTCCGGCAGGAACTTCAGCGTTGATTTAGATTCAATTTTTGAATTATTATAAGCACCTGAATTAAATGCTGATCTCCATAAGTGAAAACTTTAACATAAAATATTGAAAGGTGGAAGATGAATTTTATTTTTCCTTTTAAATAAGGGTCCACTTAAAAATCAGCCTGGTGCACCAGGACTAAATCTGTTAAAAAAATAAAGTGCTGGAATATTAGAATCCTGTGTTGAAAAATCCTACAGCCTTGAATCAGGCTCCAGGCAATGGATTCCATTGATTTGTTTCAAAATGGTATACATGCGCTGTAGTAAAATCCTGCAATTTATATTTTCCATGATCTGCACCCCTTTTTTAAAGATATATGTCAAACACTGCAGCAATGCACTTATCATGATTAATTTCATCTTTTTTTTCAGGCTGGTATTCTTTTTGCTCTATTAATCAGGCAAGCCAAGAAAAATAATAATTCATAAAAAGGAGAAAAGAAAATGACACAATTAATGAGAACCGTAAAATCCGAAAACATCTGGAAAGCCAAAAAAGACAAAACCGATCATCCCTGTATCTGGATGCAGGCAGGTGTTGCAAAGAAAAAAAACTGCAGCAATTTTTACGACTGCACCAATTGCAAGTATGATGACTCCATGGCTAAAATGGCAGAAGCCGGCAAACACCTCACCTGGCAGGCAGCATTAAGAAATCTGGACAGTAAAGACAGGACCTGCAGACATGCTTTGACAGGCAGAACTGAAAGAAGGAGCTGCCCCATGAACTACAATTGCCAGCGCTGTGATTTTGATCAGTATTTTGAAGACACACTTTCGCCTAAAACCGGGCATTCCATGGTATTTATGAAAGATGTCAAAGGCTTTGATATTGCCGACGGATATTATTTTCACAATGGTCATACATGGGCCAGTATTGACAGCGGCGGCCTTATTCGTATCGGACTTGACGATTTTTCATTCAAGGTATTGGGCGGCCCGGATGCCTTTGATCTTCCTCTGACCGGCCAGGAACTAAATAAGGACAAGGTGGGCTGGGGTATGAAAAGGAGTACAAATATGGCTGATGTTCTTTCTCCTGTGAACGGAGTAATCACAGAGGTCAACAACAATATCAGGAAATCTTCGGATATTGCAAAAAACGATCCCTATGGTGACGGATGGCTTTTTACCATTCACAATTCCGATGTAAAAGAAACTGTAAAAGATCTCATGGCTGATAATGCCAGTGTGGAATGGCTGGGTGAGGAAGTGACCACTCTTGAAAACATGATTGAGAAAATAACCGGCCCTTTGAGTGCAGATGGAGGAGTTTTAAAGGCAGATGTATTTGGGAACCTGCCGACCCTTGGCTGGCATAACCTGACCCATACCTTTCTCAGGACTTAAAGATAAGGATGCGAAAAATGGAAACAAGAAATCAAAAAAAATCTCCTGCCTGTCTCTGGATGCAGGCAGGAGTAGTAAAGAATAAAATATGTTTCCAGGATTTTTCCTGTACCACCTGTAAGTTTGATCGAGCGTTGAGAAAAACCTGTCATGAAAATGAACTCTTTCAAAAACAGGGCATGATTATAAAAGGAAAAAAAGGAAATTTTGTTTATTGGCAGGAAAAACTTAAAAAGCAGCCCCTGGCAAAAAGGCCCTGCATCCATCATATGAAAGGCCATATTGATTTTAAAACCTGTCCCAAAACTTACAATTGTATTGATTGTGAATTTGATCAGTATTTCCATGACCAGTTCAAGGTTTATACTGTGCTAAAACCCGTTGGTTTTAGTAATATCAACGGGGTATCCCTGCCTCTGGGGTATTATCTTCATTCAGGACATACATGGGCTAAGATAGAGGATGGCAACATAGTTCGTATAGGCATTGACGACTTTGCCTCAAGAATTCTTGGAAAATTCACATCCATTGAAACCCTTTTGATGGGCAAACAGGTTTTCCAGGGAAAGAATGCCATTCATATTTCCAGAAACGGGCATAAGGCATCTTTTTTATCGCCCATAAGCGGTGTCATAACTCAAGTCAATTCACAGGTGATTTCCAACCCGGGTCTGATTAACCAGGACCCCTATACAGATGGATGGATATTAAGCCTTTATTGTCCGGATCTCAAACAGGATCTGAAACAATTAATGTTCATGGATTCAAGCAAGTCCTTCATGAACGGTGAAGTTAAAAATCTGTACGCATTTCTGGAAGAAGAAACAAATCTTGCGGCTGCCGACGGCGGGAGTCTGGGGTCTGATCTTTTTGGAAACCTGCCGGGTATTTCCTGGGATGGACTTTTAAAACGCTTTATCTGCAAAGATATTTGATATTAATGCACATTTCAGTTTCAACTCTGCACTGTGTCAAGACCTTCACGTATCTTTTGAGCAAGATCTTTTATTACAATCGGCTTTAATAAAAAGCCCTTAATACCAAGTGATGCAGCCTTTTTTTCAGACATGTTTCCGCTAAATCCAGTGCAGAGCAATACAGGAATATCAGGACGTATTTTGATCAATTCAGCCGATAGTTTGTCTCCTGACATATCCGGCATTGCCATATCCGTTATCACCAGGTCAAATTTATCAGGGTTCATCTGAAAAACTTTGAGGGCAGGGTCATCGCATGTAACTTTTTTATAAACACACCATACCCGTTCCGGGTGGCTTACCTTTCCATCGCTGGATGGAACTGGATGACAGGCTCTATGGTGGACACAACTTGTGGCGGAA
>Ga0233445_1000097_pt1 | contig 134485 bp, 134 predicted proteins | sample SI_124_October20_5_FD_182779 | JGI IMG/M metagenome (GOLD analysis project Ga0233445, IMG submission 182779) | Seawater microbial communities from Saanich Inlet, British Columbia, Canada - SI_124_October2016_100_MG | ecosystem: Environmental > Aquatic > Marine > Inlet | place: Canada: British...
TGGAAACATATTGAAAAAGAAACAAAAGAAGATTACATATACCTAAAAAGTGAATTAGATAAATTAGGATACATAGTTCAAAGTGTTGTATTGGATGGTAAGAGCGGTATAGAAAAAGCTTTTAAGGATATTCCAAGACAGATGTGCCATTTTCATATGAGACAAATTATCAAAAGATATATTACAATGAATCCAAAGTTAGAAGCTGGTAAAGATTTAAAAATAATTATGTCATCATTAACTAGAACTAATGAGAAAAACTTTTCAAAAAAGATAGATAACTGGTATAAAAAATATGAAGAATTTTTGGCTGAAAAAACAAAATCATCAACTACTGGAAAGTTACATTATACACATCCAAGACTACGCTCTGCATACAACAGTTTAAAAAAACATACTCCTTATCTTTTTACCTATAAAAATAAAAAATATAAGCATTTAAATATGCAAAATACTACAAATTCTATTGAAGGTGGAATCTTCTCTCATATGAAAAATAAGATAAGTTTACATCGAGGAATACCTAAGGGAAAGAAGTTAAATTTTGTAGATTTTTATTTGATGAAATTAGGTGTAAAATAGTTAAATTATGCACCCAGTTTTTTCATTAAGCCTAGATTTAGATTATCTATTATTGAGTCTATATTGGATATCATATGTAGTTTTCATTTCTTGGTGGGAATTACCAAATTACAGAATAAATGACATATTCTGTTGATATAAATAATACAGGATATATATAATTTTAATGAGAATTTTTTTACTAATAATCTATATTTCATCACTTATCATAGCTATAGAGATAAAACCTAAATTAGATTTAGTTCTTAGATATAACACAAATGATGAAAAATATACAAATATTGGTCAAATGCTCAAAGGCGTAGAAAAGGTCAAATTTGATGCAAGTGTTGTTGGTGGTGATTTTGGAGTAGACATATCTTATGATAATTTTAATTTTGTCATTCAAGGTAGTTCTGTTGTTGATCTTAAAAATGAAGATGATCCACTAAAGATAGATACTACATATTTTGATAATGATCAAAAAGAGTTTTCTTATCTTTCAAACTTATATATATCATACCAAAATAAGCTATCTTCAATAAGAGTAGGAAGACAACAATACAATAATAATCTAGTAAATAAAAATAAAAAGATTATCTCAAACCAATACCAAGGTATATATTTTGATTATACTAAAGACAATTATAAGACAAATGTTTTTTATTTTACAAAAATTGCATCATCAACAGTAGCAAATGTTGTACCATTTAACCATCATTATGGTGCGATAGGTTATGGGATGGGATACAATGTAGGTAACTTTACTGACATATCTAAACATATCACAAATGTAGATCATAATACTAAAGGTGCCATAGTTTTTGATGGAGAGTACAGTCATCAAGGTACCAAGATAAATGTTCAAAACCTTTATGTAGATAACTTTTTTAATACATTTTATCTTGAAGCTAAAAATTCATATAAAGTGAAACAAACAAAAGTGAGTGCAAGAGTTAGCGTTATATTTCAAAAAGATATTGGAGAGAACCACTTTGCAAAAAAATATAATAATAAAAAAATAAATGGTAAAATGTATCAAGGATCACTCAACTTTGATTATCATAAACTGTTTGGGTCTTATACATACTCAAAAACTTTTACAGATAAAGATGCGGTTCTTAATGGTACTATCATATCACCTTTTTCAAATAAACTAGGATGGATAAAAGGTCCTCAAACTGCTCATGCTTTTGTAGCAAATACTATATCTAGACAATATCTCATAGGAACATCACTAACTATATATAAATTACCAATAGTGATTGTAATAGCGTCAAATAAATACAATATAAAAGATAACTTTATAAATCATACTGATATATTGACAAAAGAAGATTTCATTCATACAAAATTGTATTTATCAAAAAATCTTAACTTTGTATTACAATACTCCCAAGGGAAAAATCTTGATTTACAAGTTACTAAAAATACAAATACTAGAGCTTTTTTTAGCTATACCTACTGATGATACGTTTATTTATTACAACTCATTATAAATAATCCTTTTTAAACCATTACACAATATCTAGGACTACGGAGTTTGTATTGTTATTACCTCGACAATTTACAATATCTTTAATTGTTTGCTTGTAACACTTTTCATAAAAAATTTCATTAAGTCGGAAATTTTGTTTAAGAAAACTACTCTTATCTTTTTTTAATTAAGCCTAATCCTATTTTAACACAGGTTCATCTTTACATTATTTTAAAATAATGCTACCATTTTATAATTTAAAATAAAAAATACTTATACTATATAAAGGTAGGCAATGAAAAAATTAATCGTACTATGTTGTACACTATTTACAATATACGCAAACGGAGACTTTATTAATAAAAGTAAAAGTATAATTCAAGATAATAAAAGAAATTTTTTATGGCAAGATACAAAAGAGGTGAAAACTATAAAGAGAGATTTCACAGAGGCAGTCTCTTATTGTAAAGATTTAGAATTAGATGGTATAAAAGGATGGGAACTTCCTAACCTAAAGCAATTATTTACAATTGTTAATACAAAAAAATATAATCCTGCAATATATGAAGAATTTAAAAACATCAATCCTGATACTTACTGGACAAGTAAACTTTTCTCTAGAGGTGCAAGTAATGATGCATATACAATTACATTTAAAACAGGAAGTTTATATAGAAGAAATATGAATGATAAGTTTTTTGTAAGATGTATAAAAACAAAATAATATACTTTTTATTAGTTTTTATATAAAATTAGAAAAATTATCGACTAAGGTAAACTATGAAAGAATTAAATACATCAAGTGTAAAATCAATTAAAGCAGAAAAAATTGCTGCAACTAGTAATCAAAATAAAAACAATACAAAAGTTGCATTTATTCAAAATAATAAAGATGAGCAAATTATAAATGCTAGAAAATCAGCAAATTTAGAATTAGCAAAAAAGAAAGCTAAGAAAAAAGCAAAAATGGCAAAAGCTTCTAAGAAGAAAAATAAGAAATAAACTACATATATCTCTGTAAAAACTCATTAAAAGAATTTGCAAAGTTTTGGGAGTCATTCTGACCAAATGGTGCTGGACCCTTTGTAATTTCACCACTATCTCTTATACTCTCCATAAGGTTCCTCATTGCAAGATAATGTTTTATATTATCTTTTGTATAGAATTCACCTCTATGATCAATTGCATGAGCATTTTTTGTGATAGTTCTATCTGCTAATGGAATATCTGCAGTAATAACTAAATCAGATGATTCTAACATCTCTACAATTTTATTATCAGCTTCATCTGCTCCAGCATCAACTATTATATATTTAATATTTTTAGATTTGCCTATTATAATTTTTTTATTTGATACTACATAAGTATCTATATTTTGTTTTTCAATTGCTCTTAATAGTATTGGTTTTAACAAGTTTGGTAAAGCGTCACCATCGATATATAATTTTATCATTATTTATAAAGTACTAGATAAGTGAATTTTTTATTTTTAAAACTTCATTTTGTCTTTGTGGATTATTTAAATAAAAATCAGATCTCATAATTATATCAATTTGTCTTTGATATTTTTCAATTACATCAGCTTTTAAATCATCATCATCTAGGTTTAGTATAGTTCTTAAATCAATTTTTCCAATCTTATTTAGCCTATGTTCAAATAACTTTTCATTATCCCATTCAACATTAATCACTTTACAAAGTTCGATATATATTTCATCGATTGATGATGTATATCTTCTATAAATTACACCAGCATAATCATTTAAATATATAGTAAAATTCTTATAGTCTGAAAATATTTCAACTAATTTTTCTTGAGATATAGTATCATTATCTACATCATGTAATTTTTTCAATATATGTTTTGTACATAAAAATGTTATTTCTGAACACTCTTTTTCTATATCATCTAAAAATATTTGTATTTTCATTCTTTTTCTCCATAAAAAAAGGGGTCGAAAGACCCCTTTTTTGTCCTTAAAAGATATATTATCTAAACAACTGGACCAGCAGCTGTAAAATCAAAATCACTATCTTCTGTTAAGTACTTTTTAAAGTTATCAATAAACATATTAGCTAATTGATCTCTACTTTTATCAAATTCATCTTTATCTTCCCAAGCATCTCTAGGATTTAAAACTTTAGGATCAATAGTTCCTAAAGTTTTAGGTACATTAAATCTAAATGTTTTTGTAGTAGTAAATTCAGATTCTAATATAGAACCATCTAGAATACTATTAATACAAGATCTAGTATCTTTAATACTCATTCTTTTACCTGTACCATAGGCACCACCAGTCCATCCTGTATTCACAAGATATACATTTACATTGTGTTCATCAATCTTTTCACCAAGAAGCTTTGCATAATCTGTTGGATGTAAAGGAAGGAATGCTTCACCAAAACATGCACTAAATGTAGCAGTAGGTTCAGTAACTCCTCTTTCAGTTCCAGCAACTTTTGCAGTATAACCACTTAGGAAATAATACATTGCTTGTTCTTTAGTAAGTTTTGATACAGGAGGTAAAATACCAAATGCATCTGCACTTAAAAAGATAATATTAGTAGGATGACCAGCTTGGCTACCTTCTTGAATATTTTCAATATGATCAATAGGATAAGAAACTCTAGTATTTTGAGTTTTTGAACTATTAGAATAATCTACATTACCATTTTCGTCAGCAACAACATTTTCTAATATTGCACCTTTTTTAATAGCAGCAAATATTTCTGGTTCACTAGATGCATCAAGATCAATAACTTTTGCATAACAACCACCTTCAAAGTTGAATACACCATTATTATCCCAACCATGTTCATCATCACCAATTAATGCTCTTTTAGGGTCAGTAGAAAGCGTAGTCTTACCAGTTCCTGAAAGACCAAAGAATAAAGCTGTATCACCATCTTCTCCAACATTAGCAGAACAATGCATTGCCATTTTACCATCAAGAGGAAGCCAGTAATTCATCATAGAGAAAATACCCTTCTTCATTTCACCAGCATACCAAGTTCCACCAATTACAGCTTCATTTTCTTCTACATCAAATGCTACATAAACTTCAGAATTTAAACCTTGAGATTCAAAGTTTTCATTTGTAGTTTTACAAGAATTATATACAGTAAATTCTGGAATAAAGTCTTCTAAATCTTCTTTTGGTGGTACAATAAACATATTTTTTACAAAATGTGCTTGCCATGCAATTTCAGTAATAAATCTTACAGATTTTCTACTATCAGCACTTGCTCCACAATAAAGATCTGTTACATATAAATCTTTTCCACTTAATTGCTTTTTTGAATTATCTAAAAGTGAAGTATAAATTTCTTTAGTTATAGGTTTATTTACATCACCCCATGCAATATATTTATTTGAAGGATCTGCATTTACAAAATATTTATCAGCTGGACTTCTTCCTGTAAAAATTCCAGTATCAATCATTAGTGCACCAGTTGAAGAGATTTTAGCCCCTTCATTTTCTACTGCATGATCAATTAAAGTATCTAAATCTAGATTTCTATATATAGTTCCTACATTTTCTAAAGATAATGTGTTTTTAATATTTGACATATTTTTTTATTCTTCCTATTTAAAGATTGATAGTAATACACCAGCAGCAACTGCTGAACCAATTACACCGGCAACATTTGGACCCATAGCATGCATTAATAAGATATTAGACTTATCATACTCTTGACCAACTTTACTTACAACTCTTGCTGACATTGGTACTGCTGAAACTCCAGCTGCACCAATTAATGGATTAATTTGTTGATCAGCTGGACTAACTTTATTCATTAATTTCGCCATTAATACACCAACTGCTGTACCAGCACTAAATGCTAATAAACCAATTACCATAATTCCCATAGTATCAAGTACAAGGAATTTATCAGCTGCTAGTTTTGAACCAACACCTAATCCTAAGAAAATAGTTACAATATTAATTAATGCATTTTCCATAGTATCACTTAATCTATCAACAACTCCAGATTGTTTTGCAAAGTTACCAAATGCAAACGCACCAATAAGTGGAGTAGACTCTGGTAAAATTAAAATAGCCATCATTAATATTAATATTGGTAAGAAAAGTTTTTCTAATTTATGTACTTTTCTTAATGGTGGCATTTTAATTTTTCTTTCTTCTTCTGTAGTTAACAACTTCATAATTGGAGGTTGAATTACAGGAACAAGAGCCATGTAAGAGTATGCAGCAACTGCAATAGCACCTAACATTTCAGGAGCAAGTCTATTTGCAATAAAAATTGATGTAGGACCATCAGCCCCACCAATAATAGAAATAGCAGATGCACTCTGTAGATCAAATCCAATAGCAACAGCACCAACTAATGATCCAAAGATACCAAACTGTGCAGCTCCACCAAGGATTGCTGTTTTAGGGTTTGCTAAAAGTGGACCAAAGTCTGTCATAGCTCCAACACCCATAAAAATTAGCAGAGGGAAGAATTCATTAGCAATACCCATATTATAAATAATACCAAGCATTCCATGTTCTCCACCCATACCAGCAAGAGGTATATTGGCTAATAGTCCACCAAAAGCAATAGGTATTAATAATAGTGGTTCAAAGTTCTTTGCAATAGCAAGATAGAATAATATAAATACAATTATAAACATAATAAGTCTACCAAATGTTTGTTCAAATGTAGTCATTACTCGTTCATCAGCAGCATGTGGTTCAGATGTCATAACATCATCACCAGGATTAATTATTGCATTAACCCCAGTAGTTTCATAGAAAGATCCCAATAACTGACTAAGACTCTTTGATTCATATTCTTTTTTTTCTGTAGTAGGTTCAGTAGCAGTACTTGATGCAAACGAATTCACACTTAATATACTAAAAAACATAATTAACAATGAAGCGATTATTTTCTTATTCATTATTTTCTCCAAATTTGTTTCATTAATATACAATTAGCCAATTACGACTAATGTTTGACCTTCTTCAACTGCATCATTAGGCTTAGCAGGAACTGCTGTTACTGTACCTGAACAAGGTGCTTCAACATCAATTTCCATTTTCATAGCTTCTAAAATAGAAACAACTTGTCCAGCTTCAACTTTATCACCAACATTTACAAGGATTTTCCAAACGTTACCATTAACAGTAGCACCAACTTCAGTACCACCTGCTGCTGGAGCCGGAGCTGCTGCAGTTTCTACTGGTGCTGCTGCAGCTACAGGTGCTGCAACTTGAATATCAACATCACCTTGTGCTACTTGTACACTAAATTTCTTACCATCTACAACTACTGTATAATTCCCATCTGCCATTTCATTTCCTTCTTCTGTTTCATTATTTTCATCTAATTCACTAATTTTTCTAATATTAAGTGGTGATTCACCTTTTAAGAATGCAATACCCTTATCTTGACATGCTGCTGCAATAAAAATATTTTCATCATTTACATCTAATTCTTCTATTTCAAGTCTTTCTTTCCAAGCTGAAATAGATTTAGTTACATCTCTGTCTGCAATATCTAATGGATTTTCTGTAGTTGGTTCAAGCTTTAATTTTTCACTTGCAAGTTTTACAACATCAGCATCAGGTGCAACTGGAGTTTTACCAAAGTAACCAAGTACCATTTTTCCATAACCTGGAGCAATTTGCTTCCATGGTCCAAACATTACATTTGCATATGCTTGTTGCCAATAGAATTGTGATACAGGAGTAACAGATGTACCGTATCCACCTTTTTCAACAACTTCTTGCATTGCTTTAATAACTTCTGGGAATTTATCTAAAGTATTATCATCTCTCATCATTTGAGTATTTGCAGTTAATGCACCACCTGGCATAGGTGAAAATGGAATTAATGGAGATACTTGTGTAGCTTCTGGAGGCATCATATAATCACTTAATTGATCTTTTAATACTTCTTGATATTTTAATATTTTATCAATTTCTAATCCACCAAGATCATAGTTTGATCCTTTTGTTGCATGAAGCATAGTTAAAATATCAGGTTGACTTGTTCCACCACTTACAGGTGAGTTAGCTAAATCAATACCATCAGCACCAGCTTCTAATGCAGCTAAATAAGCAGCAACAGATACACCAGCAGTTTCATGAGTATGAAGTCTAATATGAACATCATCACCTAGAAGTTTTCTAGCCATTTTAATTGTTTCATAAATTTTAATTGGGTTAGCAGTACCACTAGCATCTTTAAAACATACAGAATCAAATGGTAATCCACTACTCAAAATATCTCTTAAAGTTTTTTCATAAAATGCTACATCATGTGCACCTTCACAGCCAGGAGGAAGATCCATCATTGTTACAACTACTTCATGCTTTAATCCATGTTTTTTAATACAAGCTGCTGAATATTCAAGATTTTGAACATCATTAAGTGCATCAAAGTTTCTAATAGTAGTAGTACCATGCTTAGCAAACATTCTAGCATGCATATCAACTAACTCTCTACTACCTGTATCTAACATTACTGTATTAATACCTCTTGATAAAGTTTGTAGGTTTGCATCTGGACCAACAATAGATCTAAATTTATCCATCATTTTAAATGCATCTTCTTGTAGATAGAAGTATAACGATTGGAATCTTGCTCCTCCACCAAATTCATAGTGTGTTATTCCTGCTTCTTTTGCAGCTTCAACAGCTGGAAAAAAATCATCCATAAGAACTCTACCACCAAAAACAGATTGAAATCCGTCTCTAAAAGTAGTATCCATTATATCAATAAATTTTTTTGACATTATTAACCTTTTTTGTTTGATTTTGAGTGATGAATAATAGCACCTGTAATTGCTGCAATTATATCGTCATTAGACTTTTTGGCTGGTTGCCACTCATTTGAATTAGATGCTTTATCATCATTTTCTGGTACATACTTTGCTATTAGATAAGCTTGCGCTTTTAATACAAAGATCATAATAGTAAGGAATATGAATACAATTCCCATACCAAGTACCATAAACTTCAGTGCTTCTGCTACTAAATTTATTTCCATTTTATACCCCATTTTTTGTGTTATCACAAATAAAGTTATGTGTATTTTATAGCAATTTAGCTTTAGTAATTATTTGTTTTACAAAAAACTTACAATAAATTATTTAATTTACAATATTGTATCACTTATTACATAGATAATATTATCTATTTTATCTATAGTTTCTGTAATAAATTTAATCATTTTATTTCCTTTTCTTGATTTTTATGTCAAATTGTAATATAATTATTGATATATCTTTAAAAATATTGCAATTTGCAATATTTTTAAACAAAATAAAGGAAATTGCATGCTTTTAGTAAGTGAAATTATAGAAAAATTAAAAGATATCATTAGCTCAGATGGTAAAAATGGTAAAGTTTATGACAAAGATGTTGCAGATGCACTAGACATGACACAAATAAATTTTGCCACTATGAAAAAAAGAGATAAAATTCCATTTGATAGAATTTTAGATTTTTGTGCAATAAAAAAAATATCAATAAATTGGCTTTTATATGGACAAGATCCAAGTAGTTTAGTGGATAGTACTGATAAATATTGGATTAAATTTTATCCAGGTATAGCAATGAGTGCTGGCGGTGGGTCTGATTTAGAAAATGAAAATTTTGAAAAATTAGATATTCCTAACTTTTTCATATCAAGTTTGGGTGGAAAAGAGAATATAAAAAATATAGAAGCTATTAATGTAACAGGTGAAAGTATGGAGCCTACACTAAATGATAATGATATTATTTTTGTAGATATAAGTAAAAAAGATTGTAGTAGAGATGGTATTTATGCAATTAATACAGAAGATGGTCTTCTTGTAAAAAGAGTTCAAAAACTAACAGATGGAACATATGATATAATTTCTGATAATGATATATACAATAATTATGCGATATCTAGGGACGAATTAACAATATATGGTAAAGTTATTGGTTCATTTGGTAGTATTTTTTAAAATATATGCTATAATCATCAAAATTAACTCAGGAGATAATTAATTGGACCCCTACTCCCTTTATTATACAGAATCTAAGCAGGTATTATGGAATATTTAATATTTTTATTTGTACTTGTAATTACAATCTCATTTCTTTGCTCTATACTTGAATCAATACTATTATCAGTAAATGTTACATATATTTCTGTGCTTGAAAATAATAATCCAAAAGCTGGTAAAGATTTAAGAGAATTAAAAACCGACATAGATAAATCAATATCATCAATATTAATTCTAAATACATTTGCAAATACACTTGGTGCTACAGCTATTGGTGTTCAAGCTCAAATAGTATTTGACAATGATAGTAATTTAGTATTATTAGCATCAATTGCATTAACTTTTATGATTTTATTCTTTGCAGAAATAATTCCAAAAACAATTGGTGCAATTTATTGGAAAGAACTTGCTCCTAAAGCAGCAATACTTATTAAATTTTTTGTATTTATTACTTACCCAATTATATTAATTACCTTATTTGTAACAAAAAAGATTAATAAAAATGGTGCAAATGAAACAGTATCAAGAGAAGAATTAATTCATAGTGCATTATTAAGTGAAGAGGATGGTATCATTAATGATTTAGAATCTGATATTATTGAGAATACTCTAAAATTAAAAGAGGTTAAATTAAAAGATATCTTAACTCCAAGAAGTGTAATGTTTGCAGTTAATAAAGATACTATAATTAAAAATTTACTTGATGACGCAAGAACATATAAATTTTCTAGAGTTCCAGTATACGATCAAAACATAGATCATATTGTAGGTATGATACTTACTAAAAAATTATTCAAACATGCAATTAGAAATAGTGAAGTTACTATAGAATCTATCATGTTCCCAATAGATAGTCTAAATGAAAATATACCTGTATCAAAAGCTCTAAGTTCATTCACAAAGTCTAAAGCTCATATGCTATTAGTAACTGATGGATATGATCAAACTGAAGGTATTGTTACACTTGAGGATTGTCTTGAAACACTATTAGGTTTAGAAATCATGGATGAATCAGATACTACAGAAGATATGAGAAAATTAGCATCTGCTAAAATGAGAGCAAAAAGAAAACTAGCTAAATAATGCTGGTTGCTCTTTTTGAGCATTATTTAAAATTACTTCCATATCATTTCTTGATTTTCCCACAATATACAATGCATTAAATATAGACTTTTTAATTATTTTAATTAAATCTTCATCATTCTTATAATCTTTAATAATATCAATCTTTGCAAATTCATATTGCGATTTTAAAAAATTGATTTCCAAATCTAATAAATTATTATTTGAATTACAAATTATAAATCTATTTGATTTACCAAAATCTACAGCTTTATAATAACTATCAATAAATATAGGAGATAAATATTTTATGTTTTTTAGTAAGTTAATATCTATACTAGTATTTATCTTTTGATTTAATTTTATAAATTCAATCAAAGATAAAAATTGATTTATATATAAATATGGTAATCTTATATTATCAAAAAAATAATTATTATATGAGAAGCTTGTCTTAAATAGTGAATGAATCGTAAGATTTTTAATACCAAAGTTCTCTTTAGTATCTATAGCCTTAGTCATAGGGATAAGACTAGTCATATAATTTTTATCTGTATGTATTATTATATCATCTAATGTAATAGTTTTAATTATTTCAAAATCTTCAATTATATTACCACTTAGTAATTTTATATTTTTTTTATTTGTTGTTATTACATTAATTAATTCAAATAAGATATCATCACAATAATAACTCTTAAGCTCTTGTGCACTTAATAGAAATCTAGTTAATTTTGTAGTCGCATGAAAAATATCATCAACTCTAATCCATGCTATTTCTTTATCTATAGAGATATCAATTAAACTAGAATCAAATACGATTGCATAAGCTCCATTTTTTATAGCAATTTTAATATCATCCAAATTATTTGATATTAAAAGATCACCTTCATTAACTTTTTTTGAAATAGTTTGTATTTGAGTAATAAATGATATAGAAGGTGAGTTAAGCAACTCCCCTTCAAATATACCTTCAAGTGTTCTTATTTGCACTGTATTATATACTTAAGAAATTTTTGTCCCAGCAGTTTTTGCTTTCTCTGGTCTAATTAGTGATAATCCATTATCATCTTTTGCTGCTAAAAGCATACCTTCACTAAGCATACCCATTAATTTAGCTGGTTTTAAATTAGCAACTACACAAGCTTGTGTTCCTACTAATTCTTTAGCAGAATAAAATTCTTTTATTCCTGCTAATATTTGTCTATTTTCTTTTTCACCTACATCAACTTGTAGCTTTAAAAGTTTTTTAGATTTTGGTACTTCTTCAGCTTCTACAATTGTACCAATTCTTAATGTTGTACCAAAAAACTGATCAATTGTAATAATATTATCTTCTTCAATTGTTGATTTTTCTTTTAATGATTCTTTTCTAGGTTTTTCTACAACTGTTTCAGCTTTTTGAACATCTGCTGATACTAATAATTCAGCTTCTATTCTTGGGAAAAGTGCATCTATTTTAGTAATAACAGTATCTGCAATTATCTCTTTATTTTTAATTAAAGATACGTATGCATCATTATCAATAGTAATACCAATTGATTGTGCAATTTTAGAAATTTTTTCTGGCATTACACATTCAAGAAGTACAGAAACTCTTGCCATAATATTTGTAATAAGAGCTACTAAAGCCATTGCTTCTTCTTCTCTTCCATTTTTCATCATAGCCCAAGGTTCATAATCACCAATTGCTTTATTAGCAACTGTTAATACTTTCCAAATATCTTCTAAATATCTATTAATTTGCATATTGAAAATATATTCTTCAGTATTTTCAAGGATCACTTCAACTTCAGCTAATTCTTTTTGATGATATTTAACTACATCTTTACTAGTTACTTTAAAATCAAAATATTTTCCACTCATACCTTGAATTCTATTTAATAAATTTCCTAAATCATTTCCTAAATCAGAATTAATTCTATCCATTAATGCTCTTTGAGAAAAATCACCATCTTGACCAAAAGGCACTTCTCTAAGCATAAAATATCTAAATCCATCAAGACCATAAGCATCAGCAATCTCTTTTGGATTAACTACATTACCTTTTGATTTTGACATTTTTTCACCATCTCTAGTCCACCAACCATGAGCAGCAATATGATCAGGAAGTGGTAATTCAAGACTCATTAAGAATGCTGGCCAGAAAATAGCATGGAATCTTAAAATATCTTTTCCTACAAGATGAACCTTACCAGGCCAAAAATCCATATTAGCTTCATCTGTTCCATATCCCAGTGCAGTAATATAGTTCATAAGTGCATCAAGCCAAACATACATTACATGTTCATCATCCATATTATCAGGTAATTTTACACCCCAATCAAAAGATGTTCTTGATATAGATAAATCATTTAAGCCATTAGAAACGAAATTAACAATCTCTTTTGCTTTTGCTCGTGGTAAAATAAAATCTGGATTATTTTTGTATAATTCTAAAAGTTTATCTTCATAGTTTGAAAGCTTAAAGAAATAACTTTCTTCTTTTACAACAGTAGTTGGTCTTCCACAATCAGGACAACCTTCTCCATCATCATTTAATTGAGCATCTGTAAAAAATGTTTCACAACCTACACAATAATTACCTTCATAATTACCTTTGTAAATATCACCTTTTTCTAGCATCTTTTTAAAAGCTTTTTGAACACCAGTTTTATGATCTTCATCTGTAGTTCTAATAAATTTATCATAAGAAATATCAAAATCATCCCACAAAGCTTTAAACTTACCACTTACTTCATCTGCATACTCTTTTGGAGTTTTACCTCTTTGTTCTGCACTTTGAGCAATCTTTTGACCATGTTCGTCTGTTCCAGTTAAGAAGAATGTATCGTATCCTACTAATCTTGAGTAACGAGCAAGCATATCTGCTATAATAGTTGTATATGCATGACCAATATGTGCTACATCATTTACATAATAAATTGGAGTAGTAATAAGTATTTTTTTACATGAATTTTGTTCTGACATTTTGTTTCCTTGAAGTAATGATTTCAATTTTATAACTTTGTTATATTTTATGGATTATATCCAAAAATTTCTTATTTTATAAAAGCTTCTCTTGCCCTAGTCTATAAATAGCAAAATCATATTTCATTGGATCTTTCTCATCAAATTTTCTTAAAGATTCAGTAATTTCAACTGCTGATTTAAGGTCATAAGTTTTTCTATTTAACAAGCCTAGTCTTTGCCCTACTTTAAAAGTATGTGTATCAAGTGGCAATATTAAATCTTTTTTATTAACATTTTGCCATAATCCCATATCAAGATTATCATATCGTACCATCCATCTAAGATACATATTATATCTTTTATAAGGAGAATTACCTATAAGTTTAATATCTCCTTTTTTATCTTTTTTAGGAGTAGAGCCAATTAAAAATTTATATCCATCACTATGATATTCATAAGCACTATATATAGCTACAAGCATTGATTCAATACCTTCTAGTACATTATTATTTTTATCATATCCTACTTTAAAAATCGACTCTAATGATTGTTCTTTTTTAAGTCTAGAAAGTGCAATAAAAATTGCTATTACATCATTTTCTTTTTGAAAACGATAATATTTTCCTTGTAATTTTTCTTTTATAATATCTTCATCACAATCTAACAAAGAATAATCTAAACTTCTTAAAAATTTCACAATAAGTTTAGCATTACCATAGGCAAACAATGCACAGATTAGGGAAATATATTCATCATTATATTTTTTTGCAACAACTAATGGATCTAATTTATCTTCACTAAGCTCTTCATTTGTATTTCTATTCTTAACTTCTTCATCTAGAAGTTTTTTTATGCTTAAATTTTTATTCATATAGTATAATATCAAAAATTATCTATAATAGGAATATATTTGACACAATTAAAATCAATAGATAAAGGTATACTTTTCATGCTATTAAGTGCTTTAATATCAGCACTTAATGGAGCAACTGCTAAATTATTATCAGATAATATAGATGCTTTTGAAATGGTATTTTATAGAAATTTAATTGGTATTATTATTATTTTATATGCTTTAAAACATACTCCACCTATATTAAAAGGTGGCAAAATACATCTTTTATTTCTAAGAGGTTTATTTGGTACTATAGCAATGCTTTTATTCTTTTATACAATAACAGCAATTCCTCTAGGAGAAGCTATTACTCTAAATAAAACATCACCATTCTTTGTAACTATATTGGCATTTTACTTAGTAAATGAAAAGATAAATATTAATACTATATTTGCCTTAATTATTGGATTTATTGGTATTGTACTTATAGTCAAGCCTTTTGGAATGGTATTTTCATATGATCATATTCTTGGTATTTTAGGTGGTTTCTTTGCAGCAGCTGCATATGCCACGATAAAGAAAATAAAAGATATTTATGATACAAGAGTTATTATGCTTTCATTTATGGGTATTGGGACCTTAATACCATTTTTCTTTATAGAATTAAAATTTTATACTGATTATACAATTTGGACTTTAATAATATTTATGGCTGTAATATCAACATTATCTCAATGGCTACTTACTAAAGCGTATAGTCTGAGTAGCGCAAGTATTATTGGTGTAGTTAGTTATACTAATATCCCATTTGCTATTGGATTTGGATGGATGCTAGGTGATTTATTTCCAGATTTCTGGACATTTACTGGAATTGGCTTAATTATATTAGGTGGAATTTTAGTTGGAAGAAATAAAAGAAGTTAAGGGAAAGATATATGAATTTTAATAAATTTAAAAAAATTGTAGAAGATACAAGATGTACAAGAAGATTTAAATCAAGCTATAATATTAATAAAGATGATTTAATTGATCTAATTAATTTGGCAAGACAAACATCAAGTGGTAAAAATATGCAACCATTAAAATATGCGATAATTACTGATGATATTATAAAAGATGAAATATATAAACCACTTATTTGGGCTGCTCATTTGAAAGATTGGGAACAAAATAAATATGAAAAACCATCTGCTTATATCTTATTAATAAATGATACATCTATTGATGGATTTTGTGCAATTGATTCTGGAATTGCCATGCAAACAATAATGTTAGGAGCAAAGACAAAAGGTTTGTCTGGATGTATGATGGCATCCATTGATAAAGAAAAGTATAAAAATATTTTAAAATTAGAAAATAATCTTGAACCAATGTTTATAATAGCCTTAGGTATTTGTAATGAGAAAATCAAAATTGTAAATACTAAAAATAATGATACAAACTATTATAGAGACAAAGATGACAACCATTGTGTTCCTAAAAAATCATTAAAAGAGGTACTAATATATGACAACTAAAAAACAAACAATTTTAATCACAGGCTGTTCAACTGGAATAGGACTTGAAAGTGCATTATATATGCAAAGAAATGGATTTGATGTATATGCAACTGCTAGAGAAAAAAAAGATATTGAAAATTTAAAAGAATTAGGCTTAAACTGCTTGTTATTAGATGTAACAAAACCAGATACAATTAAAGATTGTTTAGATGAAGTATTAAAACAAACCAATGGAACATTGGATATATTATTTAATAATGCTGGCTTTGGACAACCAGGAGCTGTAGAAGATTTAACGACACAAACTTTAAAAGATCAATTTGAAACAAATGTATTTGGATTACATGAAGTTACAATACAAGTATTATCTATAATGAAAGCCCAAGGTTATGGAAAAATCATAAATCATAGTTCTGTTTTAGGTCTTGTATCATTAAAACTTAGAGGTGCTTACAATGCAAGTAAATATGCAATAGAAGGCTTAAGTGATACATTAAGATTAGAACTTGAAGATACTGATATTAGCGTAAGCTTATTAAATACCGGTCCAATAATTAGTGAATTTAGAAACAATGCAAAGAAAAAAGTTGAGGAAAATATTGATATTAATAATTCAAGATTTAAAGAAAGTTATATCAAAAGTTTAAAAGCAAATAAAAGTGATGTACCGTTTACATTAAAATCAGATGCAGTTGCAAAAGTAGTATTTAAAATAGCAAATACTAATAATCCTGCTCCTAGGTATTATATTACAAATGCTACTTATTTATTAGGATATTTAAAGAGAATCTTATCTACAAAAATGTTAGATAAGATTCTAATTAAGATTTAGATAATTTTAATTAAATTATCTGTAAGTTCAACTTCTTCATCTTGCATTAATGCAAGTGCTGAAGTTTTAAAGCTTTTTTTACTAAGATTAAAGATGTTTTTAATATCTTCTGGCGATGATTTAAGTCCACAATTAACTTCTCCACCACTTCTTTCTATAATTTTGAATATGTGTTCTGAGATATTTGATCTTTTTTTAGATATTCTTTGTTTAAATTTAATTAAAATAGATCCATCTTCTTTGATTGTTCGTACTATTCCATTAAACTTCATACCAAGTCTAAATATTTTATCTTCCATATCTTCAGCTAAAATTACTGCTTCATATTTATTTTCTACAATTACTTTATAACCATGTGGCACTTTACTTAAAACCATAAAGTTTACACTTTGCATCTTTTTTAAATCTTTAGATCTTTTTACAAGTGATTTATGAAATACTTCAGTACCTACAAGTTGTTGTAAATCTCTATCATATACCACTTTTAATATTCTGTTTTCACCAAATCTAAATTTAGAATTTTGATGTTTATTTGGTACATATAAGTCTTTTTCAATTCCCCAGTCTACATATACACCATCTCTTGTAATCTCTTTAATTTCAAAAATATTAAATTGATCTCTTAATGTATTTGGTACTTCTACTGTAGCATGCAGCTTTGATTTTGAAGATGTAAAGATAAATACATCTATTATATCTCCTATATTGTATCCATCTTCAGCAATTAAATATGCTTCTTGATTCTCATCTTCTGATTTTAGAATATATCCATATTCATTTTTACTATTTATTCTTAGCTTATTGATAAGCCCTATTTCTATATATTTATTAATTTCATTCATTCAGCCATTTTATCATAATTTAGATATAATCTACTAAATAATATCAAAATACTTAGGAATATCATTGCAATATCTAGAGATTAAACCAAATCAAAAATTATCGGGTGAAGTAAGAGTAAGTGGAGCTAAAAATGCAGCATTGCCATTACTAGCTTCTACTATACTTTCATCATCAACAGTTAACATTGGAAACTTACCAAATGTAGTAGATATAAATACCTTGTTAAAACTACTTGAGATGCTAGGTTCAAAATTTGAAAAGAAAACTCATCATATTGAGATAAATACAACATCAATAAATGAAACAAAGGCTACATATGATATTGTAAAGACTATGAGAGCATCTATCTTAGTACTAGGTCCTTTACTTTCTAGATTTGGACACTGTGAAGTTTCACTACCTGGTGGCTGTGCGATAGGACAAAGACCTGTAGATTTACACTTAAAAGCCTTAGAACAAATGGGTGCAAATATAGAAATTAAAAATGGATATATATTAGCAACTGCTCCAAATGGTTTACAAGGAGCTACAATAGTATTTGATAAGGTTACTGTTACAGGTAGTGAAAATATTATTATGGCTGCAGCTTTAGCACATGGTGAGACAACTATTATAAATGCAGCAAAAGAACCAGAAGTAGTACAACTTTGCGAAGTTTTAAAAGATGCTGGATTAGATATATCTGGTATAGGTACTGATACATTAAAAATTGTAGGTACAAGACAAAAACTACTTGAATTTAAAAAATTTGATGTAATCCCAGATAGAATTGAAGCCGGTACATATTTATGTGCAGCTGCTGCTACAAATTCAGAAATAACAATTACACATGTAAATCCATCTCATTTAGATTCCGTATTAGCAAAATTTGAAGAGATGGGATTTGGTATAAAATCAACTGAATCTACAATCACTATATTACCTGCCCAAGAAATTAAGCCTGTAAATATTACTACTACAGAATATCCAGGATTTCCAACAGATATGCAAGCACAATTTATGGCTGTTGCGATTTGTGCAAATGGAACATCTATAATAGATGAGAAGCTATTTGAAAATAGATTTATGCATGTAAGTGAATTAATTAGAATGGGTGCTAATATTCACCTTAATGGTACAGTAGCAACAATTACTGGTACTCCAAATAAATTAACTGGAACTGATGTAATGGCTACAGATTTAAGAGCTAGTTCTGCATTAATTATTGCTGCACTTGTATCAAATAGTACTACAAATGTACATAGAATTTATCATCTTGATAGAGGGTATGAAAAGCTTGAAGAAAAATTTGGAAATATTGGAGCTAATATTCTAAGAAAATCTGAATAAGATTTTCTTTAGATAGATACTTTTCCATCAATAGCTTTTGCTAAAGATAAAATATCTACATTTTCTAAACTAACTCCAGTTGGTACACCCTGAGCAATCTTAGAAAATTTTAAATCAAACTTTTCTAATCTTTGTTCGATGTATAAAATAAATGCATCATTAGCTAGACTTGGTGTAATTGCAAATAATACATCACTAACTTCATTTGTATATACAAAATTAACTAATCCATTTATATTATATTCATCTATCTCATCAATTACAAAATATTTACCTGTATACTGGTGTGATTCTTCTATAACAAAAATATCTTTTGCGTTTTGTACAATACAAAGCTTATCATTATCTCTATCTTCATCGAGACATATTTCACATATTTCATGTTCACTAATTGATCCACATGAAGTACATTTTTTAACATTTTTAATTGCATCTTCTATACTGTGTGCTAATTTTAATCCACAAAATGTATCATTATGGACAATATGATATGCAAGTCTAAGTGCTGATTTTTTTCCAATTGTAGGTAAGGATTCAAATGCTTCAACTAAATCATAAAATTTTTCTAAACCTTTTTTATGCAAAGCACTTCCTTTTAATTATCATAAGTTGGATTATACCTATAATTGGATAAAATCGCGATAATTAAAGATAAACAAAAGGATACAAAATTGGTAGATTTATGTTATTACGAAATATTATCAGTATCAAGAGATGCAGATAAAAGTACATTAAAAAAAGCATATAGAAAAATGGCGATGAAATATCATCCAGATAAAAATCCTGGAAACAAAGAAGCTGAAGAAAATTTTAAACATGTAAATGAAGCATATCAAGTATTAAATGATGAAGAAAAAAGATCAATATATGATAGACATGGTAAACAAGGGCTAGAAGGTCATGGCCAAGGTGGTGGTAGATCTAGTGGATTCGGTGGTTTTGATGACCTAGGAAGCGTATTTGAAGAGATGTTTGGTGGTGGATTTGGAGGCGGAAGCCAAAGAAGAGAAAGAAAAACATATAATTATGATCTTGATACAGAAATACAAATTGATTTAGAATTTAATGAAGCAGTATTTGGTTGTAAAAAAGATGTTAATTATAACTATAAAACTGCTTGTAAAAAGTGTAAGGGAACAGGTGCTAAAGGTGGTAAACTAAGTACTTGTAATTCTTGTCAAGGGCAAGGGCAAGTACATATGAGACAAGGCTTTATGACATTTGCTCAAACATGTCCTCACTGTCAAGGTTCTGGACAAAGTGCAGCTGCTTCATGTAGAGATTGTGATGCAACTGGATACAGTGAATCTAATGAAACATTTGAAGTAAGTATTCCTGAAGGTGTAAATACTGGAAATAGAATTAGAGTAAGCCAAAAAGGTAATATTGCACCAAATGGAAGTCGTGGAGATTTATATATTAGTATTCAAGTACAAGAAGATTCTCATTTTGTAAGACATGAAGATGATATATATTTAGAGGTTCCTGTATTCTTTACTCAAATAGCACTTGGTACAACAATGATAATTCCAAGTTTAACAGGTGAATTAGAATTAAAAATTCCAGCAAATACTAAAGATAAGGAGCATTTTACATTTAGAGGTGAAGGTGTAAAAAGTGTAAATGGTTATGGAAAAGGTAATTTAATTGTTCAAATCAAAATAGAGTATCCAAAATCAGTAAATAATGAGCAAAAAGAATTATTAGAACAACTACAAGAAAGTTTTGGAGTGGAAAGTAAACCTCATGAAGATGGTTTTTCAACTATGTTTGATAAAGTAAAAAACTGGTTTAATTAAGGATATTCATGCAATTTCAAAAAATTGATTCAACTAATGATATTCAAGAAATAATCCATAACGCATTTAATATGAAATTAGATATTAATGGGTCTTGGGGTTATGATCAAAATAATCCAACAATTATTAATTCATTAGGTGAATTTGCTAAAGAAGAACTACAGCTTACACTTATGTCTATGAGAGCTCATATAGAGATGTCTATGATGTTAAGTGAAGAAGATAGATATGGAGGAATAAATCCATCTGAACTATCTAGAGAAGAGATAACATTTAATAATAAAGTATATGAAAAAGTTATATATAAAATATCAGCTACAAAAGATTTACTTAATAAAAAACTTATGAAAGAGTATAAAGAAAGACTAGGTCAAGAAGATTTTGATATTGAGGCACACTTTAAAGAAAGAGAAAAGAATTCACTTGAAATAATTTCAGAATATTGGTATGATATAAGAAATTAAAATAACTTAAGGTGTTAACTATGCTAAAAAGAATCTTATTCTCAGTTATATTATATTCAACTTTTATTTTTGCAAATGAAAGTTTTATTATTGATTACAATGATGACGAAATAATCATGAATAAATATAAATCTTCAAACTCAAATGACTTATTAATAGTATTACCATCAGAGCATGGTATTACAGATGAGTTAGATAAACTACTACAGGATATAAATAAACAAAATATTGAGGTATGGCTTGCTGATCCATTTAGCTCATGGTTTTTATCTCCAACAAAATCAAGTTTAGATAAAATACCGCTTGATGGATATGTAGAAATTATTAAAGAAGCACAAAAAACCAAAAAAAATATCTACTTATTTAGTAATGATAAAGGTGCTTCAAATGTATTAAAAGCAGTACATAAGTGGCAATTAAACTCAAAAGATATTATCTCTGGTATTATTTTAGTATCACCTAATCTATATCTAGATAGAAAAAATGCAGGGACAAAAAGAGTACTAGACCCAATAGTACACTCTACAAACTTACCAATCTCAATTTATGTACCGGAAAATTCTACACTAGCTTTACACAAGGATAACCTTGCAAATGCTTTAAAAGAAAAGGGAAGTGATATACAACTACATATGTTGGAAAATGTAAGAAATAGATTCTTTTTTAGAGAAGATGCAATTCAAAGTGAAATAAAACTAGCAAATGAATTTAGTAATAATATAGTATCAAGTATGCAAACATTAAAAAAGTATGCAAAGTATAGACCAGCTATTAGTATCTCATCAGATAAAAAAACAGTAAAAAAAGTTGAAAGTCAAATATTTGATAAATATACTGGGAAGTTAAAATCTCAAGATTTTTTACTAGAAGATTTAAGTGGAAAAAAACATAGTCTGTCTCAATATAAAGGAAAAGTAGTATTATTAAACTTTTGGGCAAGTTGGTGTCCTCCTTGTGTAGAAGAGATACCATCTATGACTAGATTAACTACAAAATTAAAAGATATACCATTTACAATATTGGCAATTAATCTTGGTGAATCAAAAAAACAAATGTCAAAATTTATAAAAAAGAATCAAGTAAACTTTCCTATACTTTTAGATCCTGAAAAAATACAACCAAAAAAATGGAATGTATTTGCTTTTCCATCAAGCTTTATAATTGATAAAAGTGGAAAAATACGATATTCAATAGCTGGTGGATTAGATTGGGATACAAAAGAAGTTAGTGAATTGTTAATCCAACTTAGTAAAGAATAATAATTTTATATAATAAAACATTATATAATAAGTACTAAATAAGTAGGCGTATGGTATTCTTAATTTATGTTAATAAAAAGGAATACTATGGCAATTTCAAGAAGAGATGCTCTAAAATACTCTACTATTTTAGCTGCATCAACTGCAATGGCAGGATCAACTAATACATCTAATCCAAAAGTAATTAAAAGTAATAATAAGGCAAGAATAGCTGACACTAATAAACCTAGAGTTGTTGTTGTTGGTGGTGGATGGTCAGGCTTATCAGTTGCAAAATATACTAAAATTTTTGCCCCTAATAGTGATGTGATTCTAGTAGAACAAAGACATGAATTTATTTCATGTCCTATGAGTAATTTATGGTTAGTTGATAAAATAAACCTAGAATATTTAACTCATGATTATTTACAAGCTGCTAGAAATAATAATTATACATATTTTCAAGCTACTGCAACAGGATTAGATAAAACAAATAATATATTACATACTAGTAATGGTGATATAAATTATGATTATATTATTTTTGCTTGTGGAATAGATTACGATTATTCACGATGGACTAATGATATTGCATTTGAGACTAGACTTCGACAGGATTATCCAGCTGGATTTATCCCAGGTAGTGAACATATTACATTAAAAAATAAAATAAAAAACTTCAAAGGTGGAAATTTTATCTTAACAGTACCATCTGGTAACTATAGATGTCTTCCTGCTCCATATGAAAGAGCATGTATCATTGCTGACTACTTTAAAAGTAAAAAGTTAGATGCTAAGGTTATATTACTAGATGAAAATAATACAGTGACTATTAAAAAGAAAGGTTTTGAATCTGCCTTCAATGAACTACATGGTGATTATATTGACTATCAAGTTAATACAAAAATTTTAAATATTGATTTAGATAAAAAAGTTGTTACAACAGAATTTGACGATATAGAATTTGAAGATGCAGCATTTTATCCACATGTTAGAGGAGCAAGAATCCTTGAATTTGCAGGAATAGCAAAAGATGCTAAAAATATGCTTGAGGGTGATATAAATCCTTTAACATATGAAGTAAATGGCTATAACAATATATTTATATCTGGTGACTCTCGTCCTATGGGATTCTCTAAATCAGGAAATACAGCTAATTCAGAAGGACATTTTGTAGCAAAACTTATTGCAAGTAAGGTTAACAAAACTGCTCCTATTAAGTGGGAATCACCTACTACAACATGTTTTTCATGTGTGTCCTTAAACCCTGAAAGAGATATTTATATATACTCTAACTACAAATATGATAAAAAATCTAAATCATTTAGCTTTACAAATACGTCAAGTAGTGAAGATTGGAAAAAGGATGGAAAAGTTAATGCAGATTCTGTTTATAAATGGGCAGATGCATTGTATAAAGATATGTTCAGTTAATACTCTTTAAAGCCCTATATAATTATAGGGCTTTAAAAAACATTTATAAAGACACTTAGTAGTGTCTCTATAAAAAATTATTATTCTATTGTTTCGTTAACAGTGTCAACAAAAAGTTTTTGTGCATCATATAAAACTTTTTTAGATGGTGCATCTTTTATATCTAAAGAACTAATCCAGTTGTAAACTGATGGGAATGCCATATTTACAGTATCTGAACCTTTTTCTTTATACATATAGAATGTACAAGGTGCAAATGCTCCAGCTTCCGGATGTGTTTTTGCTACTTCAAAAATAACAGGTATTTTACAAATTGAATATGCATCAAAGAAATCATACTTATTAGTATCTTGCAAGATACTATTTTCACCTAATTTATTAAAACCAGCAATTACAAAACCACCAGTCTCAAGTGAACCTTCAATCTCTTCTTGGAAACCTTCTAGTTCATCTTCAACAGCATCAGCAGCTACATCTTCCATTTCCCAAGAAAATCTAGTCACAAGCTCTGCCTCAGGTTTTAAGATTTTATAAGATAATTTCTCAAAGTGACCATTTGGTAAAGCTTTTTTAAGTACATTTTTCACAGAATTACTTAATTCAATCATATGTTTATTTGTTTTAGAAATACCAGTAACTTTTGCCATACCATCTAATGATATAGAAGATACAGAGATATCGTTTGAATCTGTATTTGTGTAAATTGACATACTTAATGGTGAAATCAATGCAGCATCTGGGTTAACCTTAATTAACTCAGCTGCTAAATCATCTTTATGTAAAACAATAAGATGATAAAGTTTATGATTCGTAACTTTATATTTTGAATCAAAAGCTCTATTCATATCATTATTAGTAGTTATATAAAAACCAGCATCTTTAAATGCTTTTTCAATTGATTGTGGCGTAATTTTAGCATTAGAATTATCAGCAGTATATATCTGGATATCTTGTGCTACAGCACTTGATATAAAGATAAATAATACTACTAGACTTTTAGTTAAAAAATTCATTATTCCTCTTCCTCTTCTTCATCATCTTCATCGTCTTCATCGTCACCTTCATACATTTCTAACTCTTCATAAGCTCTAAATACATTTCCTGGACTAAGTAGATAATATAGATCTTTATTTCTAAATTCTTCAAGAGTAACATGTTTTGTAATATCATCAGGATGAATTTCTTCTTCAATACCTTCTAATACTCTATCTTTAATATAAGTAAAGTATTGAATAGATTCATCTGCAGCTGTTCTATCTGTAATAAAACCGTGTCCTGCAACTAAATGATTCCAGTCTCTAGCTTTTATTGCTTTAAGAGCATTAAGTTGACCAATGATTAGACCATCTCTATTAGATGTAACCCTACCGTTCATAACAACGTCAGCAACTAAAACAACTTTTTCTTCTGGTAAATATAAGAACCAATCTTCTTCAGAGTGAGCATATCCAACTTTTACATATTCCATTTTCATACCAGAAATTTCAAATTCTGTAGTATCTTTAAAATGTTCATCAACTTGTACTAGTGTTGTTTTTCTAATAGCATCTTGATATAAAGTTTTAATCATTCTAGTTTGCATACCTGGGTATTTTTTACCATCAATTTCTCTTGGACCATAATAGTTTGCATTAATAGAATGTGGTCCTATAATTTTAGCACCATGAACTTCTTTATAATAATTATTACCTAGCCAGTGATCATCATGTTCATGACTAATAATAACAGTCTTAACAGGAAGTTTTGCAATCTTACTCATAGCAGCATAAGCTTGTTCAGCAAATACATACGAAGGACCACTATCCCATGCTATCCACTCAGTATCACCTTGTATATAACAACTGTTAGACATATCTCCAGCATTTTCTTTTGTTGGCATTTCCATGGCACCAAAGAAACACCAAACTTTATCACTAACTTGTACTGGTTTTAAATTATAATCCCAATCTGGACCAGCACCATCTCTCGTAGGTACCCATTCATTAAGAATAAAATTTCCATCTGCATCAAGCTTATGTGGATCTGTAATTGTAACTGATTTATTAAAAATGAATGGACTTGCAATAACAAATATTACAAGCGCCACTATAGATAATAAAATACTTGATTTAATTTTCATAAGTATCCTTATTTAATTTTTTTCTTACCTGTTTTTGTTTTTCCAGTATGGTCAGTAAGTGTAAATACTAATTTATCACCCTTTTTTGCTCCTGTAAATGTAAATTTAAGAAGAGGATTTTCAGACATAAATCCACTTGTACTTGCTTCAAATACAATTTTATCATTAACAGTAGCTACGATTCTAGAAATATATTCTACAGGAACTTGTTTTTTCTCTGCTTCTTCTTTATCCGCCATTAGGCTTCTAAACATAGCTTTTACTTTTACTTTACCGTTTTTTACTTTTGCTTTAATTTTCATTTTTGCCATTTTATTTCCTTTGTATTTATATTTTTATTTTATTTTGTTTTATTTTAATATGTTAGTTGTGGGATGATTAAATCAACCTCCACAACCACCAATAGATACATCTACTTCTTTAGCAGTAGTTAATAATTGACCATCTCTAGTTTTTGCTACAATAGTAATAACTGCAGTTTGTCTCATCTTAATTCTAAAAGAATAATCTACTTTTTGACCTTCAGGTACAGAGAATACAACCGTAGCTGCTCTTGGATTTGCATCTTGGAATAATGCAATAGTTTCAATATCTAATTTACTTGTTAAAGTAATCGGAATTGATCCACCATTTTCAGCTAAGTCTGGTGCTTTCATTTTAATCTTATCAGATTTTTTTAATCCAGCTGATCCAAACATCTCTTTAATTGCATCAACAGACTTCTCTGCTTCCCATGCTTTTGGTTTTGTAGTTCTAAAGTCTACTGCTCTTAAGCTTGTTACTGGTGCAACTGCTAAAGCTAGTGCCGCAGCACTTAATCCAAAAAATTTTCTTCTATTCATCATTTTATTTTCCTTTGTTTTAGTTTGACTAGATTTACTAGTGTTTTTTATTTGAATCTACCATAAATTCAACAATTTGTTTAATTTCTGTATTTGTTAAGTCCATATTACCACCTTTTGGAGGCATTCCACCCATACCTTGGATAGCATTATGAACAACTTCAGCAAAACCTTTTTCCATTACATCAGCCCATGCATCTGTATCACCAACTGCTGGTGCACCCATTGAATCAGTAGCATGACAAAGCTTACAAGATTCATTGTAAAGTGTCTCTGCTTTTGAAACACTTTTGTTTTCAACTACAGGAGGAAGATCTCTTACCGTTGAATAAGGAGGAACAACATCACTCATCTCGTACTTAATTTTTACAACTGAAGCTTCTGTTTTTCCATCTTTACCACCTGGATCTTTACAATCAGTCATACATCTTGTACCAGAACCAATATTTTTAGCACGATCAGCAAAGAACGCTCTAATATCTTCTTGTGCATTTGGACCATCAATATTTGGATAGAATCCATCTCTATTTGGAAGAGTAACTTTCATAAGTTTTTCTTTATTAAGTACATATTCCTCATCCATCTCTACACCATCAATCTCAATACCATTATTAGCTAATAAATAAGCAGTAATAGCATAAGTTTCACTATTTGTTAAACTTTTTGGATGTGCATATGGCATAGCATCTCTAATATATGTAAATAATGTAGTTGCAACAGGCCAATAAGTACCAACAGTTCTTTTTGGTGCATCAGTACTTCCATATACTCTTTGATTTTTAAGAGTTATAACTATTCCATTTTCATCTTTATCTTGATTACCACCTGTTAACTGAGGGTAACCATTTCCACCAGCACCAAATTCACCATGACAAGATGCACATTGCGCTTCATAAAGTTCATCACCAAGTTCAACTGATCCCTCACCTTCAGGTAAACCAGTACCATCTGGTAATGCATCAACATCCCATGCTTTGATCTCATTTGCAGTTGCTTCTCTACCAAAATTAACACCTTTAGTACTTTGCTCATTATATTTATAAGCAGCATAGTTACCATTAGCTCTTTTGTAAGTTACACCACCGTCAATAGCAGTTTTATTTTTTATTTCATACTCTCCAACAGTCGCAGGTGCAGCTATTGATACAGAAACTAATAAAGCAGATGTTGCTATTGCTTTTATTCCATTTGTAATTGATTTATGATCTAACTTGAACATTTGTCACCTTTCCTTTAGCATCAACAGCCCATGTATGTATAGCATTTCTGTGGTAAACACCTTCAACACCTACAACTTTTTTCTCTTGATTTACAGTTGGTTGAACATTATCAGAATCATCATAAGAACGACTTTGTAATAATAATGGCTTACCTTCATATCTATACATGTAACTAAATCTTGTCCAAGCTTTTGGAAGAACTAAACCTTTAAGATTTGCTTCTACCCAGTTTTTACCACCGTCAAAACTTATATCTACACCCTTGATAGTACCATGCCCAGACCATGCAAGACCTTCAATTTCAACTAAATCACCTACTTTAAGATCAGTCCATGGATATTCAGGACATGGTGAAGTAATTACTGAGTTTGTCTCATTTGCATAGAAATGTTGAATAGCTTTACCACTTGCAGTAAGTGCAGTATACTTAGAAGTTTCCTCTTTAGCATACCACGGTTTATCACCAAATTCTAATCTTTTTAACCACTTAACACAAAGATTCGCTTCCCAACCCGGAGCTAATAAACGAACTGGGTAACCCTGCTCATCTCTTAATGCTTCACCATTCATAGCATAAACAATCATAACGTCATCTAGTACTTTTTCAATTGGTAATGTTCTACTCATCTCTGAACCATCACTACCTTCTGCTAACATCCATTTAGCTTCAGGTTTAAGTCCTAATTCATCAAGAATAGTTTTTAATCTTACACCTGTCCATTCAGTACAACTCATCATACCTCTTACAAACTGTAGAGAACCAAACTGTGGACCTTTCCACTCAGCTGCACCATTTGAAGGACATTCTAAAAAGTGAATTCTTGTTTCACTTGGATATCTCTTAAGTTGATCAAGAGTAAGTACAATAGATTTTTCTACAAGCCCATGAATCATTAATCTAAATTCATTTGGATTAATATGTGCTACACCATTATGTGTTCTAGTAAAGTGTAATCCATTAGGAACAATAATTCCCTCTAACTCATGTAAAGGTGTCATAGAAATAGCTGCATGCATATCTCCAGCTGAAGACATCAATGCAGATGTTCTTCTTACTACATTATGCTCATACTTAGATGGTAAACCATACGGATTAAAGTTACACTCATCTCCTAAAGTTGTACCCCATTTTGTGTGGTGAATAATATTTTTATCATCTAGATCTGATCCAAGAACTGTTGATGGAGCTATAATACTAGCTGCAGCAACGGCACTTACAGATGCTGTTTTTCTGAAAAAATCTCTTCTACTAATAGATGTTGATTCTTCTAACATTGTTTTATTCAATTTCTCTCCTTTTATTAAATTAATTTCTATAGCTATTTATTCTTAAAATAATTTGCTAAGCAATTTGTTCCACATTATTTGTTAATTCAAATATTAACTTTTTTCTTTCATAAGATAAATTATTAAGAATCTCTTCCCCAACAACTTCTCTATCTTGCCATTCAGATTCCTCATGAATATTAAAAAACTTTTTAAAATAATTATAGTGAGCATCACTACTTGTTATTTTGAAGAAATAAAATCTAAAATAACCTATATCATTAATAGCATTTATGGCAAATTGCTTTCCTTCACTATTAGGATAAACATCTTCTTTTATCCAATTAATGAAAAAATCAGATTCTTTGAACCAGTTATATAAATCTATATCTACACCTTTTAGAAGATTAAATGTTTTCTCTTGTTCTTCATTTAACTCTAAAGTATAAACATTTTCATCAATGTCAAACTTATCTTGATCCTGATCATATACTACTAATTCAAATTCTACTTGCATAAATAAATCCTAAGCTTTTCCAGAAAGCATACCGTACATAGTCATAGGCTTAAGTGCGTAAACTTTCATTAACCAGAATACCCATCTTTCAACTAACGGATCTAGAGGGAAAGAAGGTTTAGGTGAAACACTCCAATCGAATTCTGCTAACATAACTGTACCTATACTTGTAATTAATGGACAAACTGTATACCCATCATATTTAGAAGTAAGTTTCTTACCTTCCATTTGTGCAATAAGGTTATCTACAAGAACTTTATATTGTTTTCTTACTGAACCACCTGTTTTACCCATTGGTACTTGAGCAATATCACCAATAGCAAATATATTTTTATATTTAATATGCTGAAGTGTCTCTTTATTTACAGGCACCCATCCTGCAGCTGAACCTAAATCAGATTCTCTTATTTCTCTTGGAGCAATTTGAGGTGGAGAGATATGTAAAAAGTCATATGGTACTCTTATTTTTTCATGCTTAGGAATAACCTCAAAATCTTTCATAATAGGATCCCAAGGACCTTTTTCCTGCCATTTCGAATCAAATACAGCAATTTTATTTTTAGCATCTACTTCAATTAAATTGTGTCTATAGTGCCATTCAAAACCTTCTCTTTTAAATTGCTCTAATATTGCATCATGGTATTCAGGTACACCAAACATTGCACCACCATTTGGATAGAAAATAAGTTCTGCATTTTCTCTAGCCCCTGCTTCTTTTAATCGAGAGTTAGTAAGATACATGATTTTCTTTGGTGCACCACCACATTTAATTGGTGTACTTGGGTGAGTAAATAAAAATCTAGTTTTTTTACCAGACTTAGCTTGAGCTATATATTTTTGCATTTGCTCCCATGTTTGCGTAGCACCTTGACCAGTATATATAGAACATAAACCGTCATCACCTAAAACTTTAAGAAGTTTTGAATTATCACCAGATGAATAAACACGACCAGCTTCTTCTAAACCTTTAATACTTTCAAAATCAAGCTGTAGACCAGTTGCAACGATTAAATAGTCATAAGATATTACTTGACCTTTTGCAGTAGTTAGTTTATTATTATTAGGATCAAAATCTATTGCTTTATCTTCAATAACTTTTACACCATCTGGTATAAAGTCATCTCTCTTATAAGCTATTTCACTCTCATCCCAAATACCTGCACCTACTAGAGTTTGTCCTGGTTGATAAGATGCAGACAATGCTTCTGGCTCAATAATAGTGATATCTGGATCAGTCATATTTAAAGTTAATCTTGCGGCTGTTGATATACCAGCTAATCCACCACCAACAATTACTATTTTACCTTTAGCTTTAGATGATTTTACAGCTTCTGTTTCAGCTTGAGCACTTGTTGCACCACCCATTAAAAAAGTTGCACTAGAGATACCTGCTAATTTCATAGCATCTCTTCTGCTTAATCCACTTTTAGATAAATCTTTATCCATCTCTGATAACATATTGTCAATATATTTATTATCCATAATTATCCTTTTATTTTAAATTATTAACATATTTGGCAACTGCATCAATTTCTGCCCAAGAAAGATCAACTGTAACGCTTCTCATTAAAGAACCATAACCATATTTATTATGAGTTTGGTAATTTTTACTTTTAATACCACCCCTGTAATCTTTTAAATCTTTTATTAATGCATTTGTATCTACACCTGCAATCTCACCATATTTAATTCTAGATGAACCTTCATAACTTGTTTGCTTACCATTGTCTCCATGACAACTAGAACATTGTTTTTTATAGATAACATCACCTTTTGGTGCTAATAATAATCCAGTTTTATATATAGGAGCATTATTAGATGCAAATAAAGTAGTACCTACTACTAATATAGATAGCATAATCTTTTTCATTTTTGACCTCTCAATAATTTATGTGTAATCATTGTAGAGTAAACAATCTTATGTAAAACTAAATCTAATATTAAATTTTATTAATAGTATGATAATTATATATTATTTAAGTCTAAACTTTATTAGTAAAGTGCCTACATATAGGGGCATAATAAATAGTTATGTTAAATATAAGTATAATATTTACTCATTTATAATTAATAATAATTTTTATATTACCAGTCATTTGTATGTCATGATATAAATAATAATTATATTAACTAATTCAAAAAATAATGTAGATAATAAAAGTAAAGGAATAAATGAAGCTTTTAGTTTATAGAAAGTACTATAAAGATAATTTTATGTAAATAATTTTACCATTCATCATCTTCTAGTTCTAATTCTTGAATAAATGCTTCAAGGTCTATTTTTTTATAGCTTTTAGATGATATATACTTTATCTCTTTATAATATTCTTCAACATTTCTATAACCTATAGATTTATACAAGACATCTCCATTTTTATTAATATAATATGTTGCTGGATATGCAGGTACTTTCATAGATTTTGAGAACTCTTTATGTGCACCTGTAAAATTCTTAAATCTAACTATACCTTGATCTTTTGTATATATATCAACTAATAAAAAGTCTTTATCTAATTCATTTAAAATTTTTTGACTTTTAAAATTCTCAGAAAGCATTGTTTCACAGTAATTACAAGATGGGATATGGAAAAAAATCATTATTAATTTATCTTCATTAGATGCAATATTCATTTTATTATTCATATCAATATCAGTATTGGCAATAGCCATACCTGCAAATAATAAAATAAATACAATTTTATTAATAAAAAGCATTGGTAGATCCTTTGGTAATAACTTCAGTCTATATACTAACATAAGTATATAATAAGTGACTTGATGATATCTTACATTTATAAAATAATAGGAAATAAGTATGACAAGAAGAGATATACTAAAAGCTTTAGGTTTACTTGTATCTACTACTGCTACAGCAAGTATCACAAAAAATAGTATTATAAAAAAATCCAACCCACAAAGAGTGGTTATTGTTGGTGGTGGCTGGTCTGGTCTTTCAATTGCGAAAAATATAAAAATGTTATCAAAAGAAACAGATGTTCTATTAGTTGAGCAAAATGATAAATTTATTTCTTGTCCTATGAGTAATCTCTGGCTTGTAGATAAAGTTAGCTTAGAGTATTTAACTCATGATTATGAAGAAGCAGCAAACAATAATAACTATACATTTTTAAATGCAAAAGCTTTAGACTTAGATAAAAAAAATAATATTTTACATACTACTTCTGGAGATCTAAACTATGATTATATTATATTTGCTCCAGGTATTGACTATGATTATTCATTTTTAACAAATAATAATTTAGTTTTAGAAAGAAGATTAAGACAAGAATATCCTGCTGGTTTTAAACATGGTACAGAACAGCTTACACTTAAAAATAAAATACAAAATTTTAAAAATGGAAATTTTATTATGACAGTACCTGCAGGAAACTATAGATGTTTACCTGCTCCTTATGAAAGAGCTTGTTTAGTAGCAGATTATTTTAAATCAAAAAATATAAATGCAAAAGTTATTTTACTTGATGAAAATAATGACATTACTATTAAAGAGCATGGATTCCACACAGCATTTGAAGAATTATACTCTGGTTATTTGGAGTATTATCCAAATTCTAAAATAGAATATATTGATTTAGATGAAAAATTTATAGAAACAGAATTTCAAGAATTTTATTTTGATGATGCATCATTTTATCCAAGGGTTAAAGGTGCAAAAATATTAGAAAAAGTTGGTATTGCAAAAGATACAGTATTTAATAGACTTGAGGGTAATATAGATGGATTAACATATCAAGTCATTGGAGAGGAAAATATCTTCATATCTGGAGATGCTAGACCTATGGGATTTTCTAAGTCTGGTAATACATCAAGTACAGAAGGTTTGTATGTAGCAAAACTAGTTGTAAATAAAATAAATAATAATTCACATATATCATGGGAATCACCAACAACTTTATGTTTTTCAGCAGTATCTGTTAATCCTGAGCAAGCAATATTTATAAATTCACAATATTCATATAATAAAAAAAGTAAAACATTTGGTTTTGCAACTCCAAAGACTAGTGAAGTATGGAAAGGAAATGAGGGTTTAGAAAATGCAAAAGCCCAGTATAACTGGGCAGATGCAATGTATAAATATATGTTTAAATAAAACTATATCTATTCAATAGTTGAATCTATTGTTGATTCAAGTAAGTTTTGAGCATCAATTAAAGGCTCTAGAGAAGATTCATCTTCTATATTTGTAGTCATTACCCAGTTATAAACAGATGGATAAGCCATATGAGTTACTTTTTCATCTTTTTTCTTATACATATACATAGTACAAGGTGCTAATGCTCCAACTTCTGGATATTTTTTATGTACAGGATATATAACTTCTAACTTACAAATAGAATAAGTATCATAAAAATCAAAATCTTTTATACCATTTGATTCAAGATCTTCATTGATTGGAGTAAAACCAGCAACAATAAATCCATTAGATTCAATCTCACCTTCCATCATCTCTTGATAAGTTTCTTTTGACTCTTCAATATTATTAGATTCATTATTCATAACAAATTTAAATTTCGTAACAATTTCACCATCAGGTCTTACAATTTTATAATTAAGATCCTTAAATGAACCGCTTGGTAAAGCCTCTTTTAAAGCTTTTGTCATATTATTACTAAGTGCTATTAGATTAGGATTACTTACAGGTACTCCTGATATTCTAGACATACCTTCTATTGAAAGTGATGATATATTTATAGTTTTACCATCTTTTGAAAATACAGAAGTACTAAGTGGTGATAAAAGTCCAAATGCTGGATAATCTTTTATAAGTTTTGCACTTAGTTTAGCGTTATATACAAACATTAATCTATACATACTGTAATCTGTTCCAGCCGTAGGAATTTTTTTGCCAAATCTTCCTTTAAATGCCTGATTCATATCATTGTTTCCACTAATCATAAATCCATTTGCTTTAAATGCAGCTTCAATACTCTCTTTTGTTATTTTTTCACTATTTTGTGTAGTAAAAATTCTAACATCGTCTCTTACCTGTGCTTTTTTAACAGTTTTTGCTCCAACATTTGGAGTAGAGATTTCTTGACTACAACCACTAAAGAACAATACTAAAGCTGAAGTTACAGTTAAAATAACTATATTTTTCATTTATTTTCCTTTTATTATCTTTTCTTTTTTCTTGATGTAAGCTCAACAGATTTTTTATAAGTGTTACCTTTTCTATCTGAAGCTGTTATTATAAGAATATCACCTTTTTCAGTTTCTTTTCTTGTTACACCATTATCTATTTCTCTACCTGATAATTTTTTACCAACTTTAAAAGAATTAGATTTAAATTGAAACTTCAAAATAGGATTTTTAGAAAAAAACTGACTAGTAGATATATCTAATACAGTTTCCTTACCTATTTTACCAGTAATATGAGTAATGAAGTTTGCATCATCCCTATTACCTGTTTTAGTTTTAGCTTGGTTATAAGTCATCATAGGGTGACTAAATGCCATTTTAGCTGTTGCTATATCATTCTTAATTTTAATTTTTACAGCTGTTATTTTATTTCTTGCCATCTATATTCACCTATCCTTCACATCCGCCAGCAGCAACTTCCGTTGTTACCTTGTTCATATAAATTCTACCATCTGTTCCTTCTACTAGAACCATAATAGTACCACTTGCACCCATCTTAATCTTTGCTTCATATTTTTTTACATCATATATATTTACATCATAAACAGCAACTGCACTTTCTGGGTTTGCATCTTGAAATAAAGCTATAGTTTTTGCATCAAGAGTTGTACCAAATTTTACTGGAACGGCACCACCACTTGAATTTATTTTTGGTACTGAAAGTTTTACTTCATCACTTTGTATTACATCTTTTACACCATACATAGCTTTTGTAGCATCATCAATAGTATGTGCTTCCCATACTGAAGGTTTTGACTTTCTGTAATCTTCAGCACTTAAATTCATTGGAATTACAGAAAGTGCTACGGCACCACCTGCAAAACTTAAAAAATCTCTTCTATTCATCTTCATCCCTTAAAACTTTAACATATAGTCAACAACTTGTTTAAACTCATCATCATTTAATGATGAACCACCTTTTGCTGGCATACCCATATTTGTACCTTCTAAACCATTTTTATATACTTTAGAAAGACCTTTTTCTAATAATGATGCCCATCCAGCTTTATCTCCTGCTGCAGGTGCTACACCTGTTGCATGACACATAGCACAACTAGCATCATATGCAGCTTTTACATCAAAAATAACTTTATGAGATGCATTGTCTTTTTTAACAGGTAAATCTCTTTTAACTGCCATAGGTGGTTCAAAATCTGTAATACCACCATCAACTCTAACTATGTTATCTGTTTGTTGACAATTTGACATACAAGGTTCTTCACCTTTTTTAAGTCTAATAGCACCATAGTTATCTGGATTTTTATAAAATTCTCTTACATTTTCAAGACCATTTGCTCCATCTATATCTGGAATAAAACCATTTCTATTTGGCATTTCTATTTGTAAGAATTTCTCTTTATTTAACTTATATGTCTCATCAACTATCTCACCATTTACTTTCATACCATTAATATAAAGCATATATGCTGTAAGTGAATAAACTTCATCATCAGTTAATGTTTTAGATTTAGTATGTGGCATAGCATCTCTTATATACCACCACATAGTACTAGCTACTGGCCAATATGAACCAAATACTCTAGAAGGTCCCTCTGCAGTAGGATTTAACCATCTGTTATTTTGTAATGTTCTTTTGATCTCTTTAGCTTTACCAGCTGATAATGCTGGATATCCACCACCACCAGATCCAAAGTCACCATGACACATCATACATTGAGACTCATATAAAACTTCACCTTCATCAACATAACCTGTCCCTTCTGGTAATCCTTCATTTAATCCATTTATATCTTTATCCCATGCTTTTAGTTCATTTGCAGTTGGAACTCTACCGTGATTATAAGCAGCTTTAATTCCACTATTATTTTTTGATACATCTGAATTTTTGAATACTTGTGTATTTACTTTATATGGTCCTGTTTGTCCATTTGAAATTGGATAATAAACACCACCACTTATATCTTTTTTTGCATTCCAAAGTCCATTATATGCAGAAGATTCAATATCTTTAGCCTGTCCTGAAGTTAATAATGTTACAGAAGCTACAATAGAAGCTGCTATCATTTTATACTGTTCTGATTTGAACATGTTTTACCTCCCCATTTGCTGTTACTTCCCAAGTTTCTACAGCATTTCTATGATATACAGACTCTACACCCATACCTTTTGTTTTATCCTTACCAAAATTCTCTTTTGATACACCATTACCAAATACTTCTTGATCAACTGTAGGTTGAATAAAGCCAGCATCATCCATTGCTCTAGATGTAAGTAATAAAACTTCACCTTTTTTGTATGTATGCATAAAGCTCCATCTAGTCCAACATTTTGGAAGAACTTCACCTTTAATATGTGCATTAACATAATTGTTTCCACCGTCAAATGATAAATCAACTCTAGTAATAGTACCCATACCAGACCACGCAAGACCTTCAATTTCAATTACATCACCATCTTCTAAATGTGTCCAGTCTTTTTCACAACTTGGACTTACTACTGTAGAATTTACTTCATTTGCATAGAAATGTTGTATTGCTTTACCAGTTGGTTGAAGTGCAGTATATTTAGATGTTTCCTCTTTTGCGTACCATGGTTCGCTAGAGAATTCTAATCTTTTTAACCACTTAACACATAAGTTACCTTCCCAACCTGGAAGAAGTAATCTTAATGGATAACCTTGTTCAGGTCTTAATGCTTCACCATTTTGACCCCATACAAGCATAGCATCATCAAGTACTTTATCAATTGGTACAGATCTTCCCATCTCAGAGTTGTCACTTCCTTCTGCAAGCATCCATTTAGCTTCAGGTTTAATACCTAAATCTTCTAGAATAGTCTTAATATAAACACCTGTCCACGATGCACAAGCCATAAAACCTTTTGCAAATTGAAGAGAATTATATTGTGGTCTTCTCCACTCTTGTCCACCATTAGCTGGACACTCAATAAAGTGAGTTCTAGTTACTCTTGGATATTTTTTTAATTGATCAAGTGTTAATACAATCTCTTTATCTACCATTCCATTAATCATAAGTCTAAACTCATTTGGATCAATATGTGCAGTACCACCATGACTTCTTGAGAAGAATAAACCATTTGGTGTAATTATACCTTCACTTTCATGTATAGGTGTAACAGCAATTGATGCTCTATAATTACCAGATGCTAAAAGTTTTGTATTTCTTCTAGTATTATTATGTTCATATGCAGATGGAATACCATATCTATTTTTTGTAACAGGGTCTCCCCATGATTGTCCCCATTTTGGATGATGCATTATTGCTTGATCATCTTCACTTGCCAATGCTTTTACTGGATCTAATACAGATGCAGCAGCAATTGCACTTACAGATGCAACTGTAGCTTTTTTAAAAAAGTCTCTTCTACTAATTGTAGAATTTGTTTCTTTATTCGGTGTCATTTTTCCTCCATTATTTTTGATGATAGAACAATACTAAAAAGATTTATCAAATTAAATATTATTTAGTATTTAAAATTTATATTTAAGTCTATACTAATATAAATTTTATCATATGTAATTTTAACTTTTTTTAACTATAACTATACTTAAAATTATACGTACAAAGCCTTTAGATATTGACTTATATTACTTTTATATAATAAATATAAACAAAAAAGAATATTTAAAATAGATCTTTTAGTCCTTGACAATTAATTCTAATTATATTAAAATAACATAATAAATAATTATAGTAAATTAACTTATGGAATTTATAATGACAAATAATATTGGGAAAGTATTAAAACTTTTTATATCACTAGATGGTACTTCAAATAGAGTACAAAAAGATAACATACGCGTTGATAAAAATGGTGTAGTATTAGATAAGTTTTATAATAAAGATATAAACAGATCAATACTACTTACATCTAAAAAAGCATATGATATGGTTAAAGAAAAAGATATACGAATTAAATATAGTGCACTAGGTGAAAATATATTAATAGATTACAATCCATATGATTTACCTATAGGTACAAAAATAAAAATTGGTCAAGTAATTTTACAAATTACTCAACACTGTACTTTATGTAAAAGTTTAAAAAATATAAATGACTGTGTACCTTCATTATTAAAGGAAGACAGAGGTGTATTTGCTAAAGTAATTGAAGAAGGTCTTATATTTAAAAAAGACACAATTTCAATTATAGACTAAAATATTAAAGGTAATTTAGCCAATTATTTAATGAAGCTTTTTCATTAAATAGATTTGTTGGATTACCATGACCTGTATATACAGTTAAATTATCTTCAAACGACAATACTTTTCTAATACTTTCTTTCATATCCTCAGGATTTGAATATGGAAAATCTACCCTACCAATACTTCCTTGAAAGATAAAATCACCAGCAAATAAAGTATTTTTTATTTGTATAGCACTACATCCAGGTGTATGTCCAGGGAAGAAATGAAATTTAATTTCAATTCCTTCTAGATTTATAATCTCATCATGTTCAATTTTAAAATCAGCAATACTAGATGGCGTACCTTGATCAAATGGATCATCTTTAAGCATAAAGCAATCATCCTTTGGACAATAAATAGGTATTTTTAATTTATTATTCAATTCTTTATTTGACCATACATGATCAAAATGACCATGTGTATTTAAAATAGCTATTGGATTTGTAGTATTATCAATTACCCATTGTGTTGCACCCATACCTGGATCAATAATAAGATCTTTTCCATCAATAGTAACTATATAACAATTTGTTTGGTAGTCACCCATTGCTTGTGATTTTATAGTCATAATTATATATTACTTGCTATTATTGTACCCATCTCTTGAGTATTAACAATTTGTTTTGCATCAAAAGCAGCTAAATCACCAGTTCTAATTCCATCAGCCATAGCTTTTTTAATAGCATTATCAATTGCATCTGCTGCTTCAATTTCATCCAAAGAGTATCTAAGCATCATAGATGCACTTGAAATTGTTGCGATTGGGTTTGCAATACCTTGTCCAGCAATATCAGGTGCCGAACCATGAATTGGTTCATAAACAGCTGTTTTAAGTCCAGTAGATGCAGATGGTAATAGTCCAATAGATCCACTTAACATTGATGCTTCATCTGATAAAATATCACCAAAAATATTTCCAGTTAGTACAACGTCAAATTGTCTAGGATTTGCTATTAACTGCATTGCACAATTGTCAACATACATATGTGATAATTCAACTTCTGGATATTCAACAGAAATTTTTTCAACTGTATCTCTCCATAATTGAGAAACATCAAGAACATTAGCTTTATCAATTGAACAAACTCTCTTATCTCTCTTCATTGCAAGTTTAAATGCAACATGAGCGATTCTTTCAATCTCTTCAACTGTATAAACCATAGTATTCCAACCTTTAGTTTCAGTTTTACCTTTTGGCTCTCCAAAATAAATACCACCAATTAATTCTCTTACCACCATAATATCAACACCTTTGATAACTTCTGGTTTTAAACTACTTGCATCAACTAATTCATCATATACTACAGCTGGTCTAAGGTTTGCAAATACACCCATCTCTTTTCTAAATCTTAAAAGTCCAGATTCTGGTCTTAACTCTCTTGAAAGATTATCCCATTTTGGTCCACCAATTGCACCAAATAAACATGCATCAGAATCTAGAACACCAGCAATTGTTTCTTGAGGTAAAGGATTACCTGTAGCATCTATAGCACAACCACCCATTAGGTATTCTTTATATTCAAAATTAATATCATATTTTTTTGAAACTGCATCTAAAACTTTTATAGCTTCATCTACAATTTCTACACCGATTCCATCACCTTTAATTAGTGAAATATTATAATTTTTTGACATTAGTTATTTTCCTTTGCTTCTTTTGCTGCAAATTCCATTAATCCACCACAAGAGATTAATTCTTGCATAAATTCTGGAATTGGTGCAAATTTATATTCTTTATTTGTTGTAATATTTGTAACTGTTCCATTATCTAAATTTACAGAAACTTCATCACCTTCAGTAATCTCACAAGCTTCAGGTAATTCAAAAATTGGCAATCCCATATTAAATGCATTTCTATAAAAGATTCTTGCAAAAGTAGGAGCAATAATTGCAGAAACACCTGCAGCTTTAAGAGCAATTGGAGCATGTTCTCTACTAGAACCACAACCAAAATTTTCACCAGCTACAATTATATCACCTACATTTACTTTAGAACTAAATGAAGGATCTGCATCTTCCATAACATATTTTGCTAAATGTTCAGGATCACTACTATTTAAATATCTAGCTGCAATAATTAAATCAGTATCAATATTATCACCAAATGTCCAAACTTTTCCGTTTATTTTATTATTCATTACATTATCCATTTTTGTATTTTCATTATTTTATCTAAAATATTAATATTTTGGCTGAAAAAATATCATTTTTTAATAAGATTTGGGTATAATACGCGAATATACAAATGAGCATTATAGCTCTTTGTTTTCAAAAGGTATAACACTAATGGCTATAAAAGATTTAACTAAAACGATCGAAAAATTATTTAAAGAGCATAAAGATTCAGTACTTACGTACGAAAGACTTATCTCAATTTTTCCAAAAGCACCTACAAAAGCAAATAGTAAAAAAATAATTGCTTTAGCACAACTTTTTAATGTAACGCTAATTAGTTCAAGAGATTATGCAATTGAACTAAAAAAAGAAGAAATTAGAAAAAAAGAAGAAAAACGTCAGAATATGGCTGCTGGTGATGATACAGATAAATATAATCTTCTAAAATCAAAAGAACTATCAGAATGGAGTAGAAGTGATTCTCCTGTGAGAATGTACTTAAGAGAAATGGGTAAAGTACCATTACTTACAAAAGAAGAAGAAATTGAAATTAGTATGAAAATTGAACATGGGGAAGATGCAATTCTAAATGCAATTTGTTCAGTACCATACTTAATTGACTTTATCCTAGACTATAAAGAACCACTTGTAAATCGTGAAAGAAAAGTAAAAGAATTATTTAAAAGTTTTGATGATGAAAAAAGTGATGAATCTGAAACAGAAGAAATTATTGAAGATATAAATGATGAGGAAGAAGAGGATACTAAGAAAAATAAAAAACTAGACAAACGATCTGAACAAATTATTTCTGAATTTAAAGTTTTAGAAAAAGCAAAAAAAGATTGGTTAAAGTTTACTTCTAAGGATCCAGAATTAAGTGATGATGAGATTGATCAACTTAATTATACACTAGCTGTATCTCATAAAAAACATGACATTAAATCAGCACTTATGGTTTTAGCACCTACAAGTAAACTAATAACTGAAATTGTTAAGACAATGGAAACAGCTCTAAGTAGTGATGATAGTTATGATGTAGAACTAAAAAGATTAGAATATAAGCTTCCTCTATTTAATGATACATTAAAAGAAAACCATCAAAAAATTCTAGATAGGATTACAAAACTTACAAAAATAGATATTATTGGAATGGTTCCTGAAGTAACAATGGTAAGTACTTATATGGAAATTAAAAAACTTTTCCAAACAAAAGAAGCAAGTGCTGGTGGTTTTGATTTAGAAGAACAAGAATTAAAAGATATTCTTGATCAAATTAAAATTGGTAAGAAAATTACAGATGAAGCTAAATATAGAATGGCTAAATCAAATTTAAGACTTGTTGTATCTATTGCCAAAAGATATACAAATAGAGGTCTTCCTTTCTTAGATCTTATCCAAGAGGGTAATATTGGACTTATGAAAGCTGTTGATAAATTTGAGTATAAAAAAGGTTATAAATTCTCTACTTATGCAACATGGTGGATTAGACAAGCTATTTCTAGAGCTATTGCAGATCAAGCAAGAACAATTAGAATCCCTATTCATATGATTGAGACTATCAATAAAATTAATAAAGTAATTAGAAAAGGTCTTCAAGAAAATGGTATTGAGCCAGATACAGCAGAGATAGCAAAAGCAGTTGATCTTAGCGAAGAAAAGGTAAAACAGGTAATTAAAATCACAAAAGAACCAGTATCTTTAGAAGCACCAATAGGTAGTGAAGATGATGGTAAGTTTGGTGATTTTGTACCAGATACTAATACTCCAACACCTATGGATAATATTATGGCAGATGACCTAACTGGTCAAATAGATAATATATTATGCCAATTAAATGAAAGAGAACAAGCTGTTGTAAGAATGAGATTTGGTTTATTAGAAGACAATAGTGATAGAACACTTGAAGAAATTGGAAATGAACTTAGTGTAACAAGAGAGAGAGTTAGACAAATTGAATCTAGTGCAATTAAAAAACTAAAGCATCCTAAAGTAGGAAAAAATCTTAAAAATTACGTAGAAAGTTAATTCTTTCTCGTAATCTTTATAAAATAATAAAGTTTTATACTTTATTATTTAAAACTATATTATTCCATCCATTTTAAGTAATGATGTAACATCTGGTTTTCGATTGGCTAATTGAAAATATAAATCATTCATATCTACACTTCCGCCCTTACCTAATATCAAATCTTTATACTTTAATGATAACTCCTCATTAAATGTACCATTTTCAATAAATAAATAAAAAGCATCTGCACTTAATACTTCTGCCCATTTATAGCTATAATATCCAGCAGCATATCCACCACCAAATATATGTGCAAATCCATTTTGAAATTTATTATATCCTGGAGGAATCATTACTGCAATATCATCTCTAATAGCATCTAATAAAGACTGAACCTCTTCACCTTGATATATTTTCTGATGTAATTTAAAATCAAATAGTGCAAATTCAACTTGTCGTAGTGTTGCTAATGATGATTGAAAGTTTCTTGCTCTTATTAACTTATCACACATATCATCACTTATAATTTCATCTGTTTGATAATGTTTAGCAAACATCTTTAATACATCTTTATCATAAGAAAAATATTCAAGGAATTGAGATGGAAACTCTACTACGTCCCAAGCTACACCATTAATACCACTTACAAATGGCTCATCAATATTACTTAAAAGATGATGTAAAGCATGACCCATTTCGTGGAATAATGTCACAACATCACTGTGTCTTAATAATGATGGCTGAGTAGAAGTAGACGCTGGAAAATTGCATACAATATATGCAGTTGGTAAATTAACTTCACCATTATTTAAATATCTTGTATGCCAGTTATTCATCCAAGCACCACCACGCTTTTCTTTTCTAGCTTCAAGATCTATATATATTCTTGATTTCTTTATATTATTTTCATAAATATCATATGCTATTGCTTTTTCATGCCAAGTTTTAACATCAATTTTTACAAACTTAATATTTAATAATTTATATAAAAATTCAAATAAACCATCTAATACTTTGTTAGATTCAAAATATGGTCTATAAACTTCTTCATCTATATCATATTTTGCTTTTTTTAATTTTTCACTATAGTATGCTAAATCAAAACTATTAAGATCAATAATACCATCAAGTTCTAATGCTAATTCTTTTACTTCATTTAATTCATCATCTGCTTTTATTTTGGCTTTTTTACTTAAGTCATTTAAAAATGTTATTACATCACTTTCACAAGATGCCATTTTTGTACTTAATGAGTATTGACTATAATTATCAAATCCAAGAAGCTTTGATTTTTCATTTTTTTGTTTTAAAATATTATCAATTATATTAGCATTTTGAGGGGCTCTTGAAGTATATGCTTTATATATTTCTTCTCTTTTTTCTCTTGATGTACCATAAGTAATATATGATAAATAAGAAGGCATCTGAAGAGTGAATTTCCACTTTTCAATTCCATTATCATCAGTAAAAATAGCTGATGATAAATCAGATTCTGGAATCTCTTTAATATCATCTTTATTATCAATAATCATTTCAAAATCATTTGTAGCATCTAATAAATTTTGAGAAAACTCTTTACTTAATTCACTTAGACTTAGACTTAATTCTTTTAATCTATATTTTTTTGTATCATCAAGACCACATCCACTTAAAGAAAAATCTCTAATTTCATTTTCACAGACTTTAATTTGTGCATCAGTAAGTTTAGAAGTATCAATTTCTTTAAAAGCAGAAAATAATTCTTCATTTTGACCAAGCCATGTTCCATATTCTGAAAGTATTGGTAAACATTTTGAATATACTTCTTGTGTTAATTCACTATTACATACACTATCAAGATGAAAAGATGGAGTAATAAATACATCAAGTTTTTCATTTAATAATTGATATGGAAGTACAAAATTATTATAATCTTTAGATTTTATATCTAAAAGAGTATTAATCTCTTTTAGATTTGAATCAACAAGTTCTTGAAGATTCTTAGGAATTGTTTCTAATTGTTCTATATTAAAACTATCCATCAATATTAACCATATCATATAGTGCATATTTGATAGGTGATGTATTAAGATGTATTACAGATGAAATTGGCGCAACAAAGTATGGCAAAGTAGTATCATACTCAAAAGTAACATCTTCTTTATTCTGCATAAAGAAATCATACTCTTTATTCATACTATATAGTTTATTGTTAGTAATATTTAATCCAATACCCTCTACAAACTCTTTTGTTTTTTCATTAACTGTATCTTGATCAAATGAATCTGTTTTAGTTAATGCAATTGCAAACTTTCTTGTACTTAATTCTGGAGAGAACTTTTTAACTTCTTCTTTTAATACATTATACTGATCTAGCATCTCTCTATAGTTTGCCATATCAATCATAAATAAAAGTGTTTTTGTTCTTTCAATATGTTTTAAAAATTCTAATCCTAAACCTCTTCCTTCACTGGCACCATCAATAATACCAGGAATATCAGCCATCATAAATGAATTATATTCACCTACATCAACAACACCAAGACTAGGGATTAATGTTGTAAATTCATAATTAGCCACTTCAGGATGTGCATTTGATAATGTAGAAATTAAAGTTGATTTACCAACATTTGGATATCCAACTAATCCAACATCAGCAATAAGCTTTAATTCTAATCTTACTAATACATCTTGTCCTGGAAGACCTGGCTGATGGTAAGTAGGTGTTTGATTTCTAGAGTTTTTAAAGTGATAATTACCCATACCACCTTTTCCACCTTCTATAAATTGAACTTGTTCACCCTCTTCTAATAAATCAAATACTAACTCATTTGTTTTAACATCAATTACTTGTGTTCCTGGTGGTACCTTAACAATTAAAGATTTTCCAGATTTTCCAGTAGATCTACTACCTTCACCTGGTTTACCATTATCTGCTTTAATTCCTCTTCGTCCTTTGAACCAAGATAATGTATCTGTATTATTATCTACTTCAAAGAATACAGAGCCACCTTTTCCTCCATCTCCACCATCTGGACCACCTTTTACTACAAACTTTTCTTTTCTAAAAGATGTACACCCTGCTCCACCACGACCTGATGATAGTGTTAATTCTACTTTATCTACAAACATAATTTGCCTTTTCTTTTAATAGTTGAAATAAAAAAAGGCACTATAGCAAATCGCCACAGTGCCTTTTAGTATTAAGATATGTACTTCTTATGAAGCGTAAACAGAAACTTTTTTTCTATTTTTATCTTTTTGCTCAAACTTAACTTCACCGTCAATTAATGCAAATAAAGTATGATCTTTACCCATTCCTACATTATTTCCAGCGTGAACTTTAGTTCCTCTTTGTCTAATAATGATGTTACCAGCAATTACTGCTTCTCCACCAAATTTCTTAACTCCTAGTCTTCTACCAGCTGAGTCTCTATTATTATTTGTACTACCTTGACCTTTCTTGTGTGCCATGCTATCTCCTTACGCTGCTATTTTAGTAATTCTAATCTTAGTGAAGCTTCTTCTGAAACCTCTTTTTAATTTAGAATCTTTTCTTCTTCTTTTCTTGTAGATAATAACTTTCTTATCTCTACCTTCAACAATAACTTCAGCAGTAACAGTTGCATTTGCAACGTCTTTACCAGTCTTTAAAGCTCCATCATTTACTGCAATTACATCAGTGATTTCTACAGCTTCTTTTGGTTCTTTACTTAATTTATCAACATTTAAAATATCACCTTCAGATACTTTATATTGTTTTCCACCACATTTAATAATTGCGTACATTTGTTGCCTTTATTTTAACCTGTCTAGCAGGTCAGTTTTTATTTCCCGAATTATATGAAAATATTCTTTAAAGTTAGCTTTATAATATCTATAGATTAATGATAATCTGACATTGTTGCAATTAAATCCATCTCAACTAAAGCATTTTTTGGTAAAGTTTGTACTGCTACTGTACTTCTTACTGGTTTATGATCACCAAAGAATTCTGAATATAGTACATTTACAATTCCAAAATCATCCATATTTTCTAAAAAAATATTTACTTTAACTACATTATCAATAGAACTTTCATTGTCCTCTAATATCGCTTTTAAATTTGATAATACTTGTCTAGTTTGCTTTTTAATGTCATTTGAAATCATTTTACCTTCAGGTGTTAATGCAATTTGCCCTGATGTATATAATAATCCATTTACTTTAACAGCCTGTGAATACGGTCCTATTGCAGATGGTGCATTTTTTGTATTTAAAAATTCCATTTTCAATCCTATATATAAAATTATTTGAAATTATATCTAATTAATCTTTATAAGTTAAATGGTAACAAACCACCCTTTCGTAGAATTTGAATATTTTCTTGAATCTGTCGTATAGATATAGCTTTTTTCTTAAATTCCATTGTTACATCTAATTTTACATACTGAAGTTGTCTTGTATAAAATCTAACTAAAAATGCATTTAATTGGGATTTTAATTCATCTTCATTATATATTTTAATTTCATCTTTTAATGATATGCCAATTAATACAGAATTTTGAGGATCATTTAATAATAAATTAAATTCATTCGCATGGAAATCAAACATCATAATATCTAAGGTATTTAGAATTAAATCATATGCTCTTGATGATTCTAATGCAGTTTTTATTATATTTAATTCAGCAATATCAACAGTAGATAATTCAACATGTTGAGATCTTTGATGATTATTAGTAGCTGTACGAATATGTTTTGCATTAATATCTAGCTTTATAGATACATATTGTTTATATTCATCTTGAATAAGGTTGTTTAAACTATTTAAATATTCATTAATCTCTTGTAATGCTTTTTGCTTATCTAAAGGATTTAATAAATCATGGCTTGAAGCAATCGTATCAATTACAAATGGTACAAATGGTTTTGGATTTGAAAAAATTCTATTAAGTTCTTCAACATGACCATCTTTAACCATATCTGCAGGATCACATCCATCTTCAAATATAACAACACCACCTTCATAATTTTCACGGCTTAATAATAAACTAGCTTTATATGCAGCATTTAATCCTGCTTTATCACCATCATATGCTACAACAACCTTAGGATCACCCCTTTTTAATAAGGGTAAATGTTCTTGAGTTAGTGCAGTTCCTAATGTTGCAACAGCATTATCAAATCCAGCTTGGTGAAGCATAATTACATCCAAATATCCTTCCGTTACAATTATTTGATTTTTCTTAAATATATTTTGTGATGCTAGATTATATCCGTATAGTAATCTTGATTTATTAAATATTTTTGTTTGTGGAGAATTAATATATTTTGCATTATGACCTGTAATTGTTCTACCACCAAATCCACAGATTGAACCATTTGCAGTATATATAGGGAATGTTATACGCTCAATTTGTCTAGCATATAATCCATTCTCACCATGATCTATTAGTCCAAACTCTTTTGCATCTGAAAGATTTAGCATATTTTGCTTTAAGAATGCAATGGTTTCTGGAGATTTTGGAGCATAACCAATATTGAATTTTTCTATAGATGATTCCCATACCCCTCTATCCTGAAGGTATTGTGAAGCAATTTTATTAGAAGGAAGTAACTTAAGATAATATCCATTTAGTTTTTCAACTACAGAAATATCTTGTTTTTTGTAATTTGTATTTTCATACTCTAAATTGAAATTATACATACCAGCTAATTTTTCAATAGCTTCTGGATAAGTTGTTTTTTCATATTCCATAATAAATTTTATAGAATCACCACCTACTCCACATCCAAAACAATGATATATTTGTTTTTGAGGACTAACTACAAAACTAGGTGTATCTTCGCCATGAAAAGGACAACATGCTTTAAAATTTGCACCTGACTTTTTAAGTTGAAGGAATTGTGATATTACATCTACTACATCTAGTGTAGTTTTAAGGTTTTCTATGGAATTTTTAGCTATCATAGATATATTATAGCTAATAATATTTAAATATTTATAGGAAAAGTAAAATATGTTTTTGTCTTATCGTGATCCTCTATTTGGGATTATTGTATTTTTTGTTTTGTTATTTGTTATATCAGCACTTACTTACCTTTTTGGCTTATATAAAGAAAAAAAATCAAGAAAAGAATATAGAAAATTATTAGAAAGATTTCAACTAGGTACATTAAAAGAAGATGACTATATCCATCTTTACAAAACATATAATTTACCATTTGATTCTATTATATTACTTGCATCTACTTTTTTAAAACAAGGGAACTACAACAAAGCAATATCTGTATATTTGGCTTTATTGAACGTTGTGGAAAATAAAGTTCAAAAAGAAGAGTTACTTGAACTTTTAGGAAGTACTTACTTTAAGGGTGGTTTTTTACAAAGAAGTAAAGATATATTTTTAAAAATATTAAAATTCTCTCCTAGAAACACTAATGCATTATATAATTTATTATTAATTTATGAAAATCTAAAAGACTATAATGGTGCATCAGATGTGATTAATGTATTAGAAGAATTATCAAAAGTTTCAGACGATGAGAAAGTTTACATTAATACTCTAAAAATAATTTCTGATCCCATACAAACTTTTGAAAATATAAGTTTACAACTATTAAAAATATTAGATAAAAATACTTTAGTACAACGATTAGTAGCTAAATATCTTATTCATTATAATAAAAGTTTATTCTGGAAAAATACTAATAAATTTAATCTAAAAGAGATAAAAGACCTGCTTTGGTATCTAGATTTTAATGATATTGATTTTGACATCGTATTAAAAGATAGTTTTTTAACACAATTATATACTGCTAAAGGTTATATTACTGATGCAACATCAAGTAATATATTTGAACTAGATGTATTGATTAATTTGAATAAGATAAAGTTAAATAGTGCAAATTTAACATTTTCATTTAATTGCAAAAAATGTAAAAAAACTCACCCTGTTTATGAATCAAGATGTCCAAATTGTCATAGTATACTATCATTTAATTGTAATTCTAAAATTGTGAAACCAATGTCACATGACATATCAAGCTATATGTAAGGTAATAAATGAAAAATATTAAAATATATAGTGATGGAAGTAGCCTGGGAAATCCAGGACCCGGTGGTTGGGGTACGATATTATCTTTTAATGGCCATACTAAAGAATTAAGTGGTTGTGAAGATAATACAACAAATAACAGAATGGAGTTACTAGGGGCAATAAAAGGCTTAGAAGCAATAAAAGAACCATGTAATGTAGAAATAATCAGTGATTCTACATATGTTGTAAAAGCTATCAATGAATGGTTAAACGGTTGGGTTAAAAAAGGTTGGAAAAATTCAGCTAAAAAAGATGTTAAAAACTCTGATCTTTGGAAACAGTACATAGAGGTTTCCAAAGGTCATAATATTATTGCAACATGGGTTAAGGGTCATAATGGCCATGATGAAAATGAACGATGTGATATACTAGCTCGTACTGCAGCAGAACAATTACAACAAAAACTAAATTAAAGGAAAAACAATGAACAATTTCACAGAATTAGAGAAGTGCTTGGATTATGATTTTAAAGATAAAAATCTGATAATCGAGGCCCTAACACACAAAAGTTTTAAAAAACCATATAGTAATGAACGATTAGAATTTCTTGGTGATGCTGTACTAAATTTAATCGTTGGAGAATTTTTATATAATAAATTTCCAGATTCAAATGAAGGTGAACTGTCAAAAATGAGAGCAAGCCTTGTAAATGAACAAGGCTTTACAAAACTTGCAATTCAAATTAATCTTGGTGATTACATATTTGTATCAAATGCAGAAGATAGAAATAAAGGTAGAGAAAAACCATCTATTTTGTCAGATGCTTTCGAAGCAATTATGGGTGCTATTTACGTTGAATCTGATCTTGATACTGTAAAAGAAATCATTCTTAGGTTATTAGACTCAGGATATGATAATATTAATCTTGATAATCTTTTTAGTGATTATAAAACAGCACTTCAAGAAGTTACACAAGCAAAATTTGGATCAATACCTATTTATAAATTAGAAAGTGCTACAGGACCTGATCATAAAAAAGAATTTGAAATTTCAATATGGATTGATGATGAGTGCTATGGTAAAGCCATAGGTAAAAGTAAAAAGATTGCTCAACAAGCAATTGCAAAAATCGCTTTAGATAAAATACATAATCAAAAAGACTAAAGGTAAATATAATGCAAAATAGTTTTGGTTCAAAATTCAGATTTACTACATTTGGTGAGTCACACGGTAAAGCTTTAGGTGTAATAGTTGATGGTGTACCAGCTGGCTTAAAAATTAATGAAGATTTTATTCAATCAGAAATGGATAGAAGAAAGCCAGGTAAAAGTAAATTTGAAACATCAAGAAAAGAAGGTGATAAAGTAGAAATATTAAGTGGTGTTTTTAATAATATTACTACAGGAACTCCTATTTCAATGATTATTTTTAATGAAAATCAAAAAAGTAAAGACTATTCAAATGTAAAAGATTTATTTAGACCTGGGCATGCCGACTTTACTTATTTTCATAAGTATGGAATAAGAGACTATCGAGGTGGAGGAAGAAGCAGCGCAAGAGAAACCGCTTGTAGAGTTGCTGCTGGTGCTATAGCAAAGTTAATGCTAGATCAACTTGGAATAGAGGTACAAAGTGGTATATGTGAAATAGATGGCATCAAAAGTGAAACTATTAATTTTGAAGATTCAAAAAATAGTACTATTTTTGCTCTAGATAAAACAATTGAACCTCTACAAAAAAAAGCAGTTGAGAATGCTTTAGAGTCACATGATAGTGTTGGTGGTGTAGTATTTGTCAAAGCCTCTAATGTGCCTGCTGGTTTAGGTGAACCTATGTACCATAAACTTGATGGTCAGATTGCAAATGCAATGATGGGTCTAAATGCAGTAAAAGCTGTTGAAATTGGCGATGGTATTGATGCTTCAAGAAGTAAAGGTAGTATTAATAATGATCAAATAACATCACAAGGATTTAAAACAAATCACAGTGGTGGTATACTTGGTGGAATTAGTAATGGTGATGATATAATTACTAAAGTATATTTCAAACCTACACCATCTATATTTATTGAACAACAAACAGTTGATACAAATAATAATGATCAAACATATTTCCTAAAAGGTAGACATGATCCTTGTGTTGCTATTAGAGGAAGTGTTGTATGTGAATCAATGATGGCACTTATTTTAGCCGATATGGTACTTTTAAATATGAGTTCAAAAATGGATAATATTAAAAAAGTATATAAGAAATAAAGGCATTTTTTTGAAATTATTATTTATTTTATTATTATCTTTCATATCATTATTTAGCTCTACTATAGAGCATAAAGTATGGGATAAAGGTGAATCATTATTAACTTTTTTTAAAAAAAATCATATTTCTAAAGATGTATATTTTAATTTATCAAAAACAGATAAAGAATTATGTAGTGAAATAATTGCTGGTACAAAATATCATATTATGATTAATGAAAATGATTCTATAGATCAAGTACTTATACCAATAAGTGAAGAGATGCAAATACATATCCAAAAAGAAAATGTGGGATACTCTCTTGATATAATTCCTATTGAATTTACTCAATTTGACCAAACAATATCTATTTCAATAAATAGTTCACCATATAAAGATATTGTAGAACAAACAAATAATAAACTCCTAGCAAGAGAACTTTTAAGATCATTTAAAAAAAATGTTCCCTTTAAAAAAATGAGAAAAGGCAATCATGTTGTTATTCATTTTTCTCAAAGAGTACGATTAGGTCAATACTTTGGTGCACCAAAAATAAAATCTGCAATGGTAGAGGTAAGAAAAAGAAAATATTACATCTTTAAAAATGAGAAGGATGATAGGTACTATGATGAAAAAGCCAGAAGTATGACTAGCTTTTTCTTAAAAGTACCACTAAGATATAAAAGAATATCTAGTAAATTTACATACAAAAGATATCATCCTATTTTAAAAAAATATAAAGCTCATCTTGGAATTGATTATGCAGCCCCTACTGGAAGAAAAATATTTGCTGCTGCCAGTGGTAAGATTATCCATAGAGGTCGTAAAGGTGGATATGGAAAAACTATTATTATTAGACATAAAAATGGATATAAAACACTTTATGCACATCAATATAAATTTGCTAAAGGACTTAGAGTTGGTAGCTATGTAAAACAAGGTAGACTTATTGGATATGTTGGTAGTACAGGACGAAGTACTGGTCCTCATTTACATTTTGGATTATACAAAAATGGTAGAGCAGTAAATCCAAATAAAATAATCAGAGTTACAAAAACAAAACTTAAAGGTAAAGTTAAAAATAAATTTGTTAAATTTGTTAAATTACAAAAAATAATGTTAGATAAAGCCTTAGGTGAAAATAAGAAACCTTTAAATTTTGATAGTTTTAAAAATAACTATCCTATTGAAGATAAATTAGGAGTGTAAATGCTTGAAAACATTATCAATAATTCAACACAACTATTAGAAAATATTAAAGAACTACATCCTAGTGATATATCAAAAAGTCTTATTAAAATATATAAAGATAATAGTGATGAGTTTTATACTACATTACCTTTAATACCTAAAGATATTTTAGGAGAAGTACTTTTAGAACTTCCAGAAAATATTAGAGACAAAGCCTATTCAAGTTTAAGTATTGAAAAGCTTGTTGATGCAGTAGAAGCAGTTGAAACAGATGATGCTACAGATATTATTCAAGATATTGAAGATATTGATAAAGCAAAATCAATATCTATTCTTTCAAACTTAGAAAAAGAAGATCAAGAAGATATTGCTTGGTTAAAAAGATATGATGAAGAAGAAGCTGGTGCATTTATGCAAACAGAACTTTTTAGTGCTAAATTAAATGAGCCAATTAAAGATGCGATACATAGACTAAAAACTGCAAAAGAAAATAATGAATTAGAAAATATTCACCAAGTTTTTCTTATAGATGAAAATCAAACTTTAATTACATCTATATCACTTGAAGATCTAATTATTGTTGACTTTAATATTACATTTCAAGAATTATTAGATAATAACCCATCACATCAAAAGTCATTTCATATAAAAGCAGATGATCATATTGATGAAGTAATTAAACTTTTTGAACAATATGATTTATCTGTTGTAGCTGTTACTGGTTATCAAAATAGACTAATAGGTAGAATTACTTCTGATGATATTATAGATGAAATTGAAAAAAATGCTACAGAACAAATGTATCAATTAGCAGGTGTTGATGAACATTCACAATATGATGATGATATTATTACAACAACAAAGCATAGAGGTACTTGGTTATTTATAAATTTATTTACAGCTATTGCTGCATCATTAACTATTGGATTATTTGATGAAATACTAACACAATATATTGCATTAGCAATATTAATGCCTATAGTTGCTTCAATGGGTGGAAATGCTGGTACTCAAACACTAGCTGTCATGGTAAGACAATTAGCACTTGGAACAATTGACTTAGAAAATAGTAAAGAAGCTATTAAAAAGGAAGTATCTGTTGCTTTAATAAATGGATTTACTTTTGCTGTAATTATGGGTAGTATCGCTTCTATTTGGTTTAATACTAATTTATTAGGAATCGTAATAGCATTATCAATGATAATAAATATATTAATAGCTGGATTATTTGGTACTTTAATACCATTGATATTAAAAAAGTTTGAAATAGATCCAGCAATCGGAAGTACAGTAATTCTTACAACTATTACTGATATTGTAGGATTCTTTAGTTTCTTAGGACTAGCATCTCTTATTTTATAAGACAAGAGTTATATTAATATAGCTCCATCAATTGTATTTGACACTACCCATTCTAATTCATTAGTAGAATTTATTTTTACAATTACTTTAGAATCATACATATAATCATCTGCAATTTTTTGAGCTTTACAACTTAAATCTTTTTCAACTAAAATATATTTAGCATTTAATAAGTTTGAGTAAATTAATTCATTAATATTGGTAACTTTTACTGCATATGATACATTATTTTCATTACAATATTTCATTAATGACATATCATAATTAAAAGACACTACATTATTTGACTTTGTATTTACTATATCTTCTTTTCGGACAATATCAACAAGACTATCACTTGAAATATTAATATCCCCTAATAAAATCATTTTAAGCACTCTTTAGAACAATAATATTGTCCATTACTAAGTATTGCTTCATTTTTTGAAACAAATACATTACATGAAGGACATTCAACCATTGTGTCTGATATATTTTTATATTTATCATCTTTAATATTTGCTTCTCTACTTTTCTTAAAAAATACAATATATACTAAAAATAATACTACTAAAAATACAGTTATTTTAATTATCATTTACAGATCCTTTATATATAAATAATTTCTAGTTTCTGTTGTTGAAATTATTTCATATTTATTTTTATCTAAATCATCTAATTCATCCTGACAAAGGCTCCCTTTATAAAAAAGGTATTTTGTATTAGACGATACAATATTTTTTGTCAATTCTATTAAAAGTTGCGTATTTGTAACTGCTCTTGATGTAACTAAATCTACTTTAATATCTTTACAATTTTCAACTCTATCTTGAATAACTGTAACATTTTTTAAACCTAAAGCATTTTTTACAAAGTTTAAAAATGCTACTCTTTTTAATCTTGGTTCAATTAAATAACATTTAATATCTGGTCGAGCAATAGCAAGTAGCATACCTGGATAGCCTGCTCCTGTTCCTATATCTGCAAAACTTTCAAAATTATCTAAAAATTTCAAAGGATAAATAGAATCTATAATATTTTCTTCTATATCTTCATTGGTTAAACGAGTTGTAAAACTATGTACCTTACCCCATTTTTGCAAAAGTTCAATAAACTTTTCACATCTAGACAAAAACTCATCATTTAATTCTAAGTCAAGATTTTTAAGTTGTAAATCAAGCATTAAAGTAAGTGATCCATTTTGTCTTTTTTAACTTTTAAATAATCTGTATTTTCTTTTGTTTCTCCAACTTGAATTGGAAGTCTTTGGATAATATCTACCTTTAAGCTATTAAGTTTTGTAGGGTTATTTGTAAGAAGCTTAATTTGATTAATTTTATAATAATCAAATATAAAATCAACTACCTCATAAGTTCGTTCATCATCTGCAAAACCTAATTGATGGTTTGCCTCAACTGTATCTAAGCCAGAGTCTTGAAGATTATAAGCATTAACCTTATTTAATAGTCCAATATCTCGACCTTCTTGACGAAGGTATATTACCATTCCATTATGTTCATTTATGAAATCTAAAGCATAATTTAATTGTGCTTGACAATCACATTTAATACTTCCAATTGCATCTCCAGTTAAACATTCACTATGAATTCTAACCATAGGAGTTTCATCTAAAGTTTTTGTAAAAATTACTAAGTGTTCTTTTATACCCTCTTTAAAAGATTGTATTATAAATTCTCCATGAGTAGTTGGGAGTTTAGCTTGTTTGGAAACTTCTATATTCATAAGTTTTTAATTCCTATTTTGTTAATATATCAAAGATTTTAGCAAAAAAAGGCAAACAATATGTTTAAGAGATTTAGAAGATTAAGAACTAATGACACTATACGAAACTTGACAAGAGAAACTGTACTAACACCAAATGATTTTATGTATCCACTTTTTGTAAAAGAAGGAAAATTTGAAAAATTTGAAATTGCATCTATGCCAGGTGTATTTCAAATGGATATTGATGCAGTAGTTCAAGAGTGTGGTGATATGATTAACCTAGGTCTTACCTCTGTATTATTGTTTGCTATTCCTGAAGTTAAAGATAGTGTTGGTAGTGAATGCTTATGTGATCATTCTTTAATTTCTAGAACTATAAAAGCTATTAAAGCAAAATACCCACAAATGTATATCGTTACAGACTTGTGTTTTTGTGAATATACAGATCATGGTCATTGTGGTATTATGGATCCAAAAACACAAAGTGTTGATAACGATGCAACATTAGAAATATCAGCACAACAAGCAATAGTACATGCAAAAGCAGGTGCAGATATGATTGCTCCAAGTGGAATGATGGATGGAATTATAGAAGTATTAAGAGAGGCATTAGATAAAGAAGGTTTTATAAATCTTCCTATAATGTCATATTCTACAAAATTTGCTAGTGCATTCTATGGTCCATTTAGAGATGTTGCTGAGTCAACTCCAAGTTTTGGAGATAGAAGAACATATCAAATGGATGTAGGAAATAGACTTGAAGCTATTGAGGAATCACTTGAAGATGAGAGACAAGGTGCAGATATACTTATGGTAAAACCAGCTCTTAGTTTTTTAGATACTATTAGAGATATTAGAAACAATACTAATTTACCAATTGCTGCATATAATGTAAGCGGAGAATATGCAATGCTAAAACTTGCTGGACAACACGGACTAATTGACTACGATAGAGTTATGATGGAAAAACTTTTATCTATGAAAAGAGCTGGTGCAAATATTATTATTACATATCATGCAAAAGAAGCATGTAAACTATTGAAGGAACAATAATTAAATGAGACACTTTTTAACATTAGCTGATTATTCTAAAGAAGAAATTCTAGATATTACAAAATTAGCAATCCAAATCAAAAAAGAAACTAAAGCAAAAATATTTAAACCATATATGCCACATAAAACACTTGGTATGATTTTTGAAAAAAGTTCAACAAGAACTAGAGTAAGTTTTGAAACAGGAATTTATCAACTTGGTGGAGTTGGGTTGTTTTTATCTTCAAATGACATTCAACTAGGACGAGGTGAGCCAATAAGTGATACTAGTAGAGTTATTTCAAGAATGGTTGATATGATCATGATTAGAAATGATTCTCAAAAGGAGCTAGAAGAGTTTGCATCATATTCAAAAGTTCCAGTAATAAATGGACTTACAGATATGTATCACCCTGTACAATTAATGGCTGATTATCTTACAATTATTGAACATGGCTTAGAGAATAATATCAAAGCTACTTATATTGGAGATGGTAATAATATGACTCACTCATGGCTTATGCTTGCTGCTAAACTCGGATTTGATTTATCTATTGCTACTCCAAAAGGATATGAAGTAGATCAAGAAGTATTAGATAAAGCACTAGGATTTGCTAAAGTGAGTGGTTCAAAAATCACAATTACAAACGATCCTAAAATTGCAGTAAAAGATTGTACAGTTGTTACAACTGATACTTGGGTATCTATGGGTCAAGAAGATGAAAAAAATCAAAGACTAAAAGACTTTGAAGGATTTATCGTAGATAAAAATCTAATGTCAATGGCATCTAATGATGTAATATTCTTACATTGTCTTCCTGCTTATAGAGACTTAGAAGTAAGTGAAGAGATATTTGAACAAAACAGTGAAACTATATTTAGTGAAGCAGAAAATAGACTTCATGCACAAAAAGCCATTATGGTTTGGCTAGATCAAAAAAGGGATGAAAAATAAATGATTGACTTTACAAAATTTGAGAAATACTCAAAACCAGGACCTAGATATACTAGCTACCCTACTGCACCAGAATTTAATGAAAATTTTACTGAAGCAGACTTAATTCAAAGATTTAAAAGTCAATCTAGTGATAGACCATTATCTTTATATATTCATGTTCCTTTTTGTAGAAGTGCATGTTATTTTTGTGGATGTAATGTAATATTTACAAGTAAAGAAGATAAAAAAGTTAAATATATTGAATATTTAAAAAAAGAACTAGCAATTCTAGCTAAGCATCTTGATACTAATAGAATAGTAACTCAAATGCACTTTGGTGGAGGAACACCTACATTTTTAAGTCCTGATCAATTAAAAGAGGTTTTAGACTCTCTTAAATCTACATTCCCTAACTTTTCACCAGATGCTGAAGTTTCATGTGAAGTTGATCCAAGATTTTTTGAACAAGGTCATATGGATGTATTGAAAGAAGCAGGATGCAACAGACTAAGCTTTGGAGTACAAGATTTAAATCCACAAGTTCAAAAAACAATTCATAGAATTCAGCCACTTGAATTAACAGCAAAAGTTGTACAAATAGCAAGAGATGCTGGAATAAATTCTGTAAATATTGATTTAATTTATGGACTACCACATCAAACAAAAGAAACATTTAGACAAACAATTGAACAAATAGTTACTTTAAATCCTGATAGACTTGCGGTATTTAATTATGCTCATGTTCCTTGGATGATGAAAACTCAAAGAAAATTTGATGAAACAACATTTGCACCACCATCAACTAAGTTAGAAATCTTAAAAGATACTATTGCTTACTTTGATGAACATGGATACAATATGGTTGGTATGGATCACTTTGCAAAGCCAGAAGATGAGCTGTTTAAAGCTATTGAAAAAGGTGAATTACATAGAAACTTCCAAGGATACACTACAAAAGGTGGTGCTGATTTAGTTGGAATTGGTGTGACATCTATTGGTGATGGAGTTGATTACTATGTACAAAACTTTAAAGATTTACCAACTTATGAAGAAGCAATTGATGCAGGAAGATTACCTGTATTTAAAGGTTTTTCTTTAAGTGATGATGATATTTTAAGACAATATGTAATTATGGAACTAATGTCTAACTTCTCACTTGATATTAAAAGAGTTGAAAAGAAATTTAATATTGTTTTTAATGAATACTTTAGTGATGCTGTTGCAATGCTACAAGAGTTTAAGGAAGCAGAACTTATTACTATAGATGATAATCATATTAAAGCAAATACAACTGGTGCTATGCTAATTAGAAATATCTCTATGACATTTGATGCATATTTACATAAAATACCAGAAGATAAACGAAGATTCTCTAAGACAATATAAATATGAGTGTAGTGGAAAATAATAAATTTAACTTTACAGCAATTAGTGATGATTGTATTAAGTGTGGAAAATGTAAATCTGTTTGTCCTATATTTGAAATAAATCATGATGAGACAACATCTCCAAGAGGTTTTATTGATTTACTTGGTGCTTATAAAAGAGATGAACTAGAACTAGACAAAAATGCTAAAGAAATTTTTGAAAGTTGTTTTTTATGTACATCATGTGTAGAAGAATGTCCAAATGATCTACCAACAGATATGATAATTGAACAAGTTAGAAATGATATACGAAAAAAATATGGTATAGCTTGGTATAAAAGAGCATTTTTCTTTCTTTTAAGAAATAGAAAGGTTATGGATTTATTAGCAAAAATGGGATGGGTATTCCAAACTTGTGGATTGAAAATAAATGCACAAAATCAAAGTAGTAAATTAAGATTAAATCTTCCAATAGAGATGATTCAAGATAGAACACTACCATTTGCAGATAAAAAGTCATTTTTAAATACTTATCCAGAGAATATTAATGTAGAAAATCCTAAACAAAAAGTAGCAATTTTCATAGGCTGTATGGGAAACTATGCTTATACAAATGTGGGAAAAGCTCTACTTAAAATCTTAGATCGATTAGAAATTAATGCTATGATTCCAAAAAAACAATTATGTTGTAGTGCACCTGCATATTTTACTGGTGATTTTGATACTGTTGATTATCTTGTAAAAAAGAACATTGAATATTTTGAAACATTTATTGATGATGTCGATGCTATTGTAGTTCCTGAAGCAACATGTAGTGCTATGATGAACATTGACTGGGTTCACTATCTTCATGACCAACCTGAGTGGAAAGAACGAGCAGCAAAACTAGCTCCAAAAATATTTATGGCTACAAAATGGCTTGAAAACAATACTAAATTAGCTGACATATTAAAAGAAGACGGAAAGCAAATTGATGATTTAATCACTTATCACGACCCATGTCATGCAAAAAAAATGCAAGGTGTACATAAAGAACCTAGAAATCTTTTAAAACAAAATTACGTACTAACAGAGATGAGTGACCCTAATCAATGTTGTGGATTTGGTGGTGTTACTATGCAATCAAATAACTATAAATTTGCAAAAGCAGCAGGTGCACCAAAAGCAGCAATGATTAATAATACAGGAGCAAAAGTTGTAAGTGCTGAATGTAGTGCTTGTAGAATGCAAATTACGGATAGCCTAGGTCGAACAGATTCTGATGTTATATTCAAAAACCCTATCGAATTAATTGCTGATGCTTTAAAATAATGGAATTCTGGCAAAATATATATTCACATTTTGATCCTATAGCTTTTCACTTAGGATCAATTGCAGTACATTGGTACGGTATTATGTATGCACTAGCTCTTTTAATAGCTATTTATTCTGCACATTGGATAATTAAAAAAGATAATATAGATCTTCATAAAGATATACTTGATAGCTATATACTATGGGCAGAAATAGGTGTAATATTAGGTGCTAGAATTGGTTATATTCTTTTCTATGATACTCATACATATTATTATTTAACTCACCCATGGCAAATTTTCAATCCATTTATAGATGGTATGTATGCTGGAATATCTGGTATGAGTTATCACGGTGCATTAATTGGATTTATTATTTCTACTATTATATGGTGTAGAAAAAATAAAATATCATTTTGGTTTATGACAGATATTGCAGTCTTAGCAATACCTATAGGTTATATCTTTGGTAGAATTGGTAACTTCTTTAATCAAGAGCTTATAGGTAGAGTTACTGATGTACCTTGGGCAATATATGTAAATGGAACATTAAGACACCCCTCACAACTTTATGAAGCAATACTTGAAGGATTATTTGTATTTATTATTTTATATGTATATAGAAATAGAAAAAAATTTGATGGTCAATTAGCATTAATGTATGTAGGACTTTATTCATTTGCAAGGATAATTGCAGAATTTTTCAGACAACCAGATATTCAATTAGGATTTATATTAAATACATCATGGCTAACTATGGGTATGTTTATTTCAATGATATTTGTAGTTTGTAGCTTTGTGTGTTTATTTTATATTATGAAGAATATAAAAAATAAGATAATTTAATAACTATCTATCTTTATATGGATCTTCAATATATTTCATTTCAATAGCCATCTCTTCTATCTTATTTTGAAGTAAGTCTAATCTCCAATCATGGATTTTAGCAAACTTTTCTATCTCTTCTTTTCTTTGTTCTTCATTTGCTTGAACAAATATTCTTCTCATAAAAGGCTTAGGTATTTGTATTGCAATTAATTGAAAATAGTTCTCTTTACAAGATCTTGAACAAAATGCTTTACTCATTGCTATTTTCTTTTTACAAAATGGGCAGTGCGACATATATAACTCCAGGAAACTATTATAAGTTCCATTTTTTTGGGATTATATCATAAAAATTTATACTTGTAAAGCCCAAATTTTTATTAAAACTACTTTAAGCCTCCCCAGCTTTTAGAAATTGATACAGAACATTGTAGTGGTACGGATAAATCATAAATATTTTCCATAATATTTTGTAAATCTTTTGCTAAATCATCTTGTCTTTCTTCACTTACTTCAAATATTAATTCATCATGTATTTGAAGTAATATTTTCACATCATCTGAATTTTTATATTGTTTGTATATCTCATTCATCGATAATTTAATTAAATCAGCTGCACTTCCTTGAAAAACAGTATTAACAGCTTCTCTTAAAAAACTTGCTTTTTGCATACCATTTGCACTGTTAAAATCAAAATATCTTTTTCTCTTGAGAAGCGTAGATACAAATCCATTTTCAAGCACATAATCCTCTATTGATTTTAAATATTCTTTAATAGTTGGAAATGCCTTAAAATAACTATCAATATAAAGTTTAGCTTCTTTAGCGGGAATTCCTAATGTTTCACCTAGTTTTCTAGCACCCATTCCATAAAGTAATCCAAAGTTAATAGATTTTGCAATATTTCTTTTTTCTTTAGCTTCTTCTTCACCAAAAATATGTACTGCAGTTTGATGATGTATGTCAGCCCCACTATTAAATGCATCTAAAAGTGCTTTATCTTGACTAAAATGTGCTAATAATCTAAGCTCAATTTGTGAGTAATCTATACCTACTAATACTTTATTTTCCGAAGAAATAAACCCTTCTCTAATCTCACGACCTAATTGTGTTCTTACTGGTATATTTTGTAAGTTTGGATTTTTACTACTTAATCTTCCTGTAGCTGTTCCTGTTTGTAAAAATGATGTATAAACTCTATGGTTATTATCTTTAAGTGCTAAACTTAATAATGGCTCTACATATGTCGATTGAAGCTTAGCTAAATGCCTATATTCCATTAAAAAATCAATAACATCATGTTTTCCTAAAAGACCATTAAGAACTGCTTCATTTGTACTATAGCCTGTTTTGGTTTTCTTGCTAGGTGGTAGTTCTAATGTTTCAAATAATACTACACCTAATTGTTTTGGTGAGTTAATATTAAATTGTGTTCCACTTACACTATAAATTGAATCCTCTAATTCTCTTAATCTTATTTTATTTTTTGCTTGTAAAGTTTCAAAAAAGCTAGTATCAATAGTGATACCATTTCTTTGCATCTCTAAAATAACATCAATAAAAGGAAATTCAATATTAAATGCTTCTTCTAAGATATCAGTATTTTGATCTTCTTTTAATTTTTCAATTAACATAAAATATAATTTATATGTAATTAATGCATCTTCCGCTGCATATTCACAAGCTTTATCTACATCAATAGATGAAAAATCTTGCCCTTTTTTAACTACATCTTTAAAAGCTATCATATTATGATCAAAATACTTAGCACTAAGTTTATCAAGACCTACAGCTGAACTACTATCAATTAACCATGCTAAAATCATAGTATCAGCATATAAAGATAAATCAATATTAAAATTTCTTTTAATAATTTCATAATCATATTTATAATTTTGAAGTACTAATCTATGCTCATTTAATTTTATAATTGCATCTTTAGCTACATCTTTTGTAATTTGATCTGGTACACCTAAATAATAATGATCTATAGGTACATAATATGCCTTTGTCTGATCAATACAAAATGAAAAACCAACAATACTTGCATTAGTTACATCAATATCTGTAGTTTCTGTATCAAATGATACAATTGAATCTTTTGGAATTGCATTTACTATTTTAATTAATTGTTTTGGATCATTTAATAATATTGATTTAAATTGTAATTTTTCTTTTACAGCAGGCATAGATGTTTTATAATTTAATCCATTTGCATGAACCCGTCGTACAATTGCATCCATATTAAATTCTAATAATGTATCTTCAATTTTAAGTATTGGATTTTCATGAGGCAATTTGATCTCATCTGTAATTTCTAAATCATAAGCATCTGTATCTAGTGTTACTAGCTGCTTACTAATAAATGCTAATTCTTTGCTATCTGTTAAAAGTGTTTGCCATCTTTTTTTCTCTATATTTTCAATATTTGCATAGATATTATCCAATGTATCAAACTGTTCTATAAGTGCTTGTGCAGTTTTTGCTCCTACACCTTTTACACCAGGAACATTGTCTGCACTATCACCTAATAAAGATTGATAGTCTGTAAATTGATCTGGTCGTACACCATATTTATCAAAACAATAAGCAGACCTAACTTCTGTCTTTTTAATTGGATCAAACATAAAAATATCATGCTTATCATTTATTAATTGATATAAATCTTTATCATGGCTTACAATTCGTACATGCATATCTAAATGCTTAGCATCCTCAGCAAGAGAAGCAATTACATCATCAGCCTCATAGCCAACTTGAGCAGCTGTTGCAAATCCCATTTGTTCTATCCAAGCAATAGCAATTGGTAATTGTGCCTTAAGATCTTCTGGAACATCAGGTCTATGTGCTTTATATTCACTATAGATTTCATTTCTAAAAGTATCACCTTTTGAATCTAATGCAAAAATAATATAATCTGTCTGAAAATCTTTTCCAAGATTTGATACAAAATTCATAAAGCCAGTAAGTAAACCAGTTGGAAAACCATTTTTTGCTCTTAAAGGTGGAAGTGCGTAATAGCTTCTAAATAAAAAGCCAAAGGTATCTATAATTGTTATTGTTTTTTTGTTGTTATTCATAATTTTATAGTATAATAAATCTACTAAAAAAGACATCAATTTTAAGGGAATATTACACATGATCATTATACCAGCTAGACTAAATTCAAGTAGATTTGAAAATAAGATATTAGTAGATATTTTAGGATTACCTATGGTAATAAGAACAGCAAAACAAGTACAAGAATTAGATGATGTAACTATTGCTACTGATTCACAAGATGTAATTGATTTAGCTGCATCACATGGAATAAATGCAGTTATGACAAGTAGTGATCATCAAAGTGGTACTGATAGAATAAACGAAGCAGCATCAAAATTAAATCTTAATGATGATGATATTGTAATAAATGTTCAAGCAGATGAACCATTTATAGAACCAAATGTAATTAAATCTGTAATTGATATCACAAAACAAAATGTAGGGCAAAATAATGTAATGCTATCTAGTTGTTACAAGCTTATAGATAGTGAAATGGCTGATGATCCAAATCATGTAAAAGTAATTACTGATAATAGTGAAAATGCTATATATTTTTCAAGAAATAAAATTCCATATAACAGAGACCATCACCATGGTGTTGAGTATAAAGGTCATTTAGGTATTTATGGATTTACAGCAAAAACTCTAAGAGAATTTTGTGAACTTCAAACAAAAGACCTTGAAAATATAGAAAAATTAGAACAACTTAGAGCGATTAGTTCAGGAGCCAGTGTATCTATGGTAAAAGTTAAATCACAAAGCTTTGGTATAGATACTCAAGAAGATCTAAATAAAGCTTTGGAAATATTTAGCTAAATTAAAATATCCCCTCATCTCTCATACTTAGAAACCCATTTTTACTAAGTATGACATGATCTAAAACTTCTATTCCTAAAAGCTTTCCACTATCTTTTAATCTATTTGTAATCTGTAAATCTTCATCACTTGGTTCACATATACCACTTGGATGATTATGTGCTACAATAATACTAGCACATCTACTTTCAATAGCTGGTGCAAATACTTCTCTTGGATGAACTAAAGAACGGTTTAATGTACCAATAGTAATCACTCTAGTTTCACAAATATGATTTGCACCATCAAGATAAATTGTCAAAAAATATTCTTGCTGTTTATCTTGATAATCTTTTAATTCATCATACACATCACTAGCACTCGTAATCTTTTTATTTTGTTTAATTAAATATCTTTTTGATAACTCAATAGCAGATATAAGCTGAGAAGACTTAGCACTTCCTAAACCATGAATACAAAGAAGTTTATCAAGATTTAAAGAAGCAAAGTCATCCTGTAATACTTTCACTATCTCTTTTGATAATTTTATTACATCTTTTCCTTTAATACCAGAACCAAGTAAAACTGCTACTAACTCATAATCTTTTAAAGATTTAACACCTTTTGATATAAGTTTTTCCCTTGGTTTTTCTGTATAATGTAATTGATTAATTGTTTTCATAACTACACTCCTATATTTAGAAGTGTAACAGTTTTTTTACAAATGACTTAAAAGTATGTCAATTTGCAATATTATTTATTATCACTATAGTCATTACCTTGACCTTTATCTGCTGCAATTTGTCCAGAATAAACATCAGTATTTTGTCCTACATAATTCATATTATTTTGTTGAGATGAATATTCACTAACACCATCATAAAATTTATCTACAAATCCTACAATTTTATCAAGTACTCTTGGAACTATCTTTTTTCTCTCTAATAGCTTTGGTTTCACTTTTAAGGTTTTTACTACCTCATCTTTTAAAGGTTTTCTTTGTTCATAAATATATTTATCTACAACCTTTCTTACCTCTTTACAATCTAGGTTTTCATCATTACATAACTGTTCATAAGCTTTATCTTTTTCTTCATCCCAAAACTTTTCAAACTCTTCTTCTATATCTTCACTATTTTTAATTTGAAGTAAATTTTCATTGATAAACTTTTCAATAAGTTCTCTTTTACTTCTAAGCTGAGGATTATTATTTAAAATATTACTAATATTCTCTTTTTGTTTCTTCTTAGTATCTTCATCTTGAGTATCTTTATATCTTGCTAGTAGTTGTATAATATAATTTACATTGATTTCATCTTTATGTATTAGTTCAAGTTCAAAATCAACATCTTCTAATATAGATACCTTTTCACTACCTTCATCTTTACCTTTACCAATGGCTTCATACATATCTAAGTATTTAGATTTATAGTCCTCAAATTCTTGTTCACTCATATTTACATCAGACCATTTAAAATCACTAAAACCAGCTATTACATTTTTAACTCTCATCAAACTTCTAAAGGCTTGAACAAATTGAAGTTTACTATCTTCTCCCATTAGTGAATCTACACTTTGAACAGTTGGTGTAATAGTAATAAGAACATTATACTTATCATTGAATTTTTGTACATAGTCCTCATAAGGCTCCATCAAAATAATCTCTTTAGCATCTTTATTTGAAAAAAGTGCAATAGCATCATCTGTAGCACTTTTTAAATTTCTAAAACATACTATATTACCTTGTGACTTCTGTTCATTTAGTATTCTATTAGTTCTACTAAATGCTTGTATAAGTCCATGATATTTTAAATTTTTATCTACATATAGTGTATTTAGTCTTTTACTATCAAATCCAGTTAAAAACATATTTACTACAAGTAATATATCTATCTCTTTTTCTTTTACCCTTTTAGATATGTCATTGTAGTAATTATAAAAGCTCTGAGAATCTTTTGTAGAGTATTTACATCCAAACATACTATTATAGTCTTTTATAAACTCATCTAGCTTCTCACGGCTGTGTTTATTGATATGTATTTCATCAATATGAGCACCATCAGATTCATCTAAGTTTATATCTCCAGTAGCATCTTTATCTTCTTCATTTGCACTATATGAAAAGATTGTTGCTATTTTTAGATTATGCTCCTTACTTTTAAAACTCTCATAGTATTTAATCAGCATATCTACACTACTTACTGTCATCATAGCTGTAAAGTCACGACTGTGTGTTTTTCTATCATGATTAGCGATAATATAATCTACTATTTTATCAAGCCTTTCTTCACTCTCTAATAACTCTTTTGTATCTATTGATTCAACTTCAATATCAATATTAGTTGCACTATCATCTTTCTCTTTATATTTTCCTATATACTCAACTGAGAACTTTAATACATTGTCATCATTAATTGCATCTGTTATTACATACTTATGAAGACAATCATCAAACAACTCTTTTGTAGTTCTTTTCCCTAGTGCATTACTTGAAGCATTCTCAGCAAATATTGGAGTACCTGTAAAACCTATCATTTGATTATTAGTAAAGAATTTGTTTATTGCTTTGTGTGTTTCACCAAATTGACTTCTATGACACTCATCAAAGATAAATACAATATTTTTATCTTGTAACTTTTCCATCTTTTCTAAGTATTGTTTTTTACTAATAGCAGTATTTAGTTTTTGAATAGTTGTAACTATTAATTTTGTATCATCACTAAACTGTTTTACAAGTGCTTTTGTATTATCTGTACCATCTACACTACCATCACTAAAGCTGTTAAATTCTTTTGTAGTTTGAAAATCTAAGTCTTTCCTATCAACTACAAATACTACCTTTTGAACTTTTTGAAGTTTCATAAGTATTTGTGCTGTTTTAAATGATGTAAGTGTTTTACCACTTCCAGTTGTATGCCAAATATATCCATTTTTATTTGAATTTGAAACTCTGTCTATGATTGCTTCAACTGCATGAAATTGATAAGGTCTTAATACCATTAGTACTTTTGGAACTTCTGCTAAGACTATATACTTACATATCATTTTAGATAAATGACATCGATCACAAAAAGTTTCTGTGAACTCTTCAAGTTTTGTGATATTTTTATTTTGAGCATCAGCCCAAAAGAATGTTTGTTTAAAACTCATAGATTCTAATTTACTATTAGCATAATACTTTGTATTAACACCATTACTAATTATAAATAGTTGTATATAATTAAACAAAGCATTATTAGCACTATATGAATGTCTTTTGTATCTCATAGTTTGATTAAAAGCTTCTTTTAGTTCTAATCCTCTTCTTTTTAGCTCAATTTGAACTAATGGAAAACCATTGATTAAAATAGTCACATCATATCTATTTTTATATTTTCCTTCTACTGTAACTTGGCTAGTTACTTGAAAAATATTTTGGCACCAATGTTCACTATCTAAAAACTCTATATATGAAGTTGTTTCATCATCTTTGACTAATACAAACTTATCTCTTAATATCTTTGCCTTTTCAAAGATAGAGCCTTTTTTTAGATGGTTTAGTATCTTTTTAAATTCATTATCTGTTATAGTAGTTTTGTTATGAAGCTCTAGTTGTGATTTTAGGTTTTGCTCTAATGCTGTATCATCATTGATTACAACTCTTTCATACTCTTGTAGTTCAAGTTGTTTTAATAAGTTTTCTTCAAGTATTGCTTCACTTTGTGTACTCATCTCTTTTTTAATCCATTTAAAATAATTTCTTCAAATCCACTTTCATCTGCAAATTGTACACACTCTATAGCACAGCTAATATAGTGTTTTGATGTCACTGTTGAATAATCAATAAACTTATAACCATTAAAAGCTACAATCATATCAAAAAACATTCTTGTTATTCTTCCGTTTAATTCACAGAATGGATGCAAAGCATTTATTTCGCATTTAAAATATGCTAATTTTTTAGCAAATTCTTCTTTGGATTTATTTCCATAATCTTTTAAATAGTTGTCTTTTTTCAATTCCTCAAATATTTTTTTAGATGAACTTATCACAAAAGAGCCTTGACAAAATCTACTTTCCCCTTTTGACATATTAAAATCTCTATAAACTCCAGCCCATTCATAAATTTCTCCAAAAGTTCTTTTATGCAAACTTTTTAAATAATTTTCATCAAAAACGGTATCTTCATCTAGTTCATCATAAAATGTCTCATAAGCCTCTTTTATTAGTTCTCTTTCTAACTCATGTATTTGAATACTATTAGTTAAATTAAATTTATTTTTTGGTACATCTGTACCATCAATATATATTGAACTAGCTTCGTTTTTGTACTTTGATGCCATATTTTTCTCTTAAAGTTTTTACTTCTGCTATTAATTCTTTTGTAGGTTCTTTATAGCCTTCAATATTTTGAGTTGTTTTTATAATCTTTTCTAATTCTTTTTTATCTAATGGATTTTTACTCATAATTTTCCTTTATATTAATATATTTTATCATAATTTACACAAACATCTGTTGTAAAAGTGCTTTTTTAAACTCTTTTGTTTTCTCTAATTGTTTTTGAGTTTGTTCAATTTTAGTATCTATTGAAGATAAAAAGTTTGCTATTTTATTTTGTTCTTCAACACAAGGCATATTCCATTTTAACTTTAAAAAATCTTTTTTACTCATAACTCTATTTCTACCAGCACCACCTGGGGAAATTAAATCTAACATAAATCTAAATTTCTTTTGAATAATTACATATCTAAAAAAATCTACTATTGCTACTTTTTTATTAAATGTATATGTCGGAAATCTATGAGATACTAATCCATTTTCATCTTCTTTTTTCACTATTGCAATTGCACTTTCCCATGCAAATGTAATACTTACTATTAAATCATTTTCTTTTACTTGATATAACTTATCCATCGCTATTTTATGAGGTTCTGAATCAGGTTTTTGAAATGTTCCCTTACAATGACTTCTTACTCCAATTGCCAAATAATTAATATTAGGTTTTGGAACTTCTCTCAATGTTAAATTTACTAAACTATCTATTTCTTTCTCTTCCCACTCACAAAACTCACTCCCATCATCAGCCCTAAATCTAATCTCTTGAGAAAATATCTTTTGCATTACACCTTTTTTATATTCTTTTAGTAAAGTTTCTTTTTTTGTAAGCTGTTCTATTTTGGTATCAACTTGATTTAGAAAAGAAGCTATTTTTTCTTGTTCTTGTTTTTGTGGAAAGTATAACTTTAGTGATTTTAATTGTCCACCAGTAATAAGTGGTTGTCCTGAACCAAAAATTAATCTATTTAAATTATACTTATGAAGTAATGATAAAATAAATGATATATTAGATTTTTCTTTGTCTAAATCAAGAATAAGTGTATTATCTGTAACTCCAAATTTACCTTTTATTAAGTTAGTTAAACCTGCATTTGCACCTACACGAGCAATTAAAATATAAGTTCCATTATGTGTAAATTTATCTGTATTACCAATTATCCCTGTTGAACCATAAAGATAATATTCTCCACCTTCAATATTCTTAGATTTTCCAGATGAAATATTAAAACAATATTCTTTAAGCTTACTTTCCTCCCACTCCCCACTAAAGTCTTTAAATCTTAACTTAGGTACATTACTCATATTTTGCCATTTTTTCGACATATAAAAAATTTATGTCGAGATTTTTGCATTTTATCGACATATCATCTCCTAAAATGGTGTAGAGATATTCAATTCTCTACAAAAGTTAGCAATAGTATCATCAGTAGTCTTCATATCAATATCAAGTGCTTTTAACTCTTTTGAAACTTTATCTAAATCGACAACTTCCTCTTCTTCAAATGTATCAACATATCTTGGAATATTTAGATTATAGTCATTTTCTTTTATCTCTTCAAGTGTTGCTAAATATGAGTATTTGTCTTCAATTTTCCTATCTCTAAAAGTAGTAATAATTTTATCAATATCACTAGCTCGAAGATAGTTTTGATTTTTAGCCTTTTCAAAATGATTTGATGCATCTATAAACAGAACATTGTCACTATCTTCTCTACACTTTTTAAATACCAATATACATGTAGGTATGCTAGTACCATAAAAGATATTTGCTGGTAATCCTACAACTGCATCTAAATAATTTCTATCTTCTATTAGATACTTTCTTATATGACCCTCAGCAGCTCCTCTAAATAATACACCATGAGGAAGTACAATAGCCATAGTTCCATTATCATCAAGATGGTGTATCATATGTTGTACAAATGCAAAGTCTGCTTTTGATTTAGGGGCAAGTTTTCCATATTGAGAAAATCTATCATCATTCATATGTAATGGGTTTGCTGACCATTGAGCTGAAAATGGAGGATTAGCAACTATTGCTTCAAATCTATTCTCAATATGTTGTGGGTGTTCTAGTGTATCTTCTTGTTTTATATCAAACTTTCTATAATGGATATCGTGCATTATCATATTCATACGAGCAAGGTTGTATGTAGTTCTATTTAATTCTTGTCCATAAAAATTTGATACATCTTCAACCTCTTTTGATACTCTTAGAAGTAAAGAGCCACTTCCACAAGTTGGGTCATAAACTGATTTTAGTTTACTCTTTTTTGTAGTAACTATTTTTGCTAGTATTTTTGATACTTCTTGAGGTGTATAAAATTCACCTGCTTTTTTACCTGCACCACTTGCAAACTGTCCTATTAGATATTCATAAGCATCACCTAGTACATCTCTATCACTATTTTTTAGTTCAAAGTCTATATTGTCTAAGTGATAAAGTACTTTTGATATAAGGGCATTTTTGGCTTCTTCAGTACGACCAAGTTTAGTAGAAGTAAGGTCAAGATCTTCAAATAGATGCTCGAAGTCATCTTCACTTTCATGACCCATTGTTGATTGTTCTATATGTCTTAGTACTTGTGTAAGGTCTTCTAAGATGAAGTTATCATTATCACCATTACCTTTTTGTGCCATAGCAGAAAAAAGTTCATTTGGTTTTAAAAAGTATCCAAGCTGTTCAATAGAATCTTCTTTGATTGCTTCACACATCTCTTGGTGTTCTTTATTATTTGAACAATCAAGTTGGGTGAATTTGATACCATCTTCAGCTAATAATCCATTGGCATAGTCTTCTATCTTTTCAGATAGGTATTTATAAAATATAAATCCAAGAATATAATCTCTAAACTCATCGGCATCCATCTTACCTCTAAGTTCGTTTGCTATATTCCATAGTTGTTGTTCTAATCTTTTTTTATTTTCTTCACCCATAAGGTTATTATCCTATATTATATATTTTTAAAAAATATTTTAAAAAGTGAAGTCACTTCCTAAGTAGTGTTCTCGTACAATTGTATCATTTTTAATCTCTTCACTTGTACCAGACGCTAAGACTGAACCACTTTTAATTACATATGCTCTATCACATATTTGAAGTGTTTCTCTTACATTGTGGTCTGTAATTAATACACCAATACCAATAGTTGTAAGTTGATGTATAATACCTTGAATATCTTTAACAGCAATTGGATCAACTCCTGCAAATGGTTCATCAAGAAGTAAGAATTTTGGACTAGCTACCAGTGCTCTTGCTATCTCTGTTCTTCTTCTTTCCCCTCCACTTAAACTTACACCTTTTCTTTGTCTAATAGGTTCAATATTAAATATCTCCAGTAATTCTTCTACTTTTCTATGTCTTTGCTTTTTATCTTCTATAGATATTTCAGCTGCTAACATTAAGTTTTCTTCTACTGTTAATTCTTTAAAAATAGATGATTCTTGAGGTAAATATCCAATTCCTAATAATGCTCTTTTATGTAAAGGTAATGATGTAATATCTTCATTATCAAATAATATATCACCACTTGAAGGTGGAATAAGACCACATATTGTATAAAATGTAGTTGTTTTACCAGCACCATTTGGCCCTAATAATCCCACAATTTCACCACTTTTAATATCCATACTAATACCATATAGAATTTGTGTCTTTTTAATTAATTTTGTTATATTATTTATTTGAAGTGTATGCGTCATACTATATTATATTCTCTTTTATCATTTAATTTATTTATTTTAACCACTTTAGTATTAAAACCATAACTATGTAGTATTTCTAGAAGTGTATCATCACCCCACTCTACAAAATGTATTCCATCTTTTTCAAACTCTTCCAATAATCCAAGAGCTATAAATTCATCAAGTGTTTTATTATAAACATCATAATGAAATATATTATTAGAATATATACTTTGAAGTGAAAAAGTTGGACTTGTTACTTCATCATCAATACCTAATGATTTTACATAATGCTTTACTAATGTTGTTTTACCACTTGCTAAATCACCTTGAAGCAATACAACTATATTTTTATTATCTATATCATCTTTTAATTTATTAATTACTTGATTTATATTTGTAAGACTAGATATCATTAGATACAGTTATTATCTCTTCTAATTTTTTTATTGCATTACCATTTTTGATTACTTTTAATGCCATAGAAATACCATCTTTAATATTTTCTACTTTTCCATCAACCCAAAGAGCAGCTGCTGTATTAATTAGAACTATATCTAGTTTTGCACCTTGTATTTTTCCAGATAATATATCTTTTGTAGTTAGAGAATTTTGTATAGCATCTCCACCTTCAATATCTTTTTTATCATATAAGGATAATCCAAACTCTCTAGGATCAATAATAAAATCTTTTAGCATACCATCTTCTAAACTTGTAGCATATGTAATATCAGAAATTGATATCTCATCCATACCATCAGCTGCACTTACAACTAATGCTTTTTTTGTATCAATTAGCTTTAATGCTTGTGCTATTTTTGGTACAAAAGATTTATCAAATACTCCAATTAATTGTTTTTGAACATCTGCAGGATTAGTTAATGGTCCTAATATATTAAATATTGTTCTATGATCTAAAGATTTTCGTATAGGCATAATATATTTCATAGCTGGATGATGATTAACAGCAAACATAAATACAAATCCAGTTTGCTCTAACATCTTAACTTGAGAATCAATATCTAAGTCTAAATTAACTCCTAAAGCTTCTAGCATGTCTGCACTACCACTTTTACTAGTAATACTTCTATTACCATGTTTAGCTACCTTACAGCCACATGCACTTAATAAAATAGATACTGTAGTTGATACATTAAAACTATTACTTTTATCTCCACCTGTACCACAATTATCTACTAATTGTGTCTTTAGGTTTTCATCATTAATAGGTAATTTAATAGAATGTTCTCTCATTACAGATGCTGCTGCTGCAATTTGTTGAGCAGTTTCACCATTTGTATACATATCTACTAAATATTGTTTACTAGTTTCTACATCCCAAGTATTTGAAAAAATATTTTCGAAATCTTCTTGTATTTGTGTATCTATTTTATTTGACATACATACTCTCCTTGAGCTGATTTAGGTGTTGATTTTGTTTTTGGTATTTGTAAAATTTTATAAACTTCATCATATTCTAAATATTGTAATTTTATTGTATCACCAATTTTAACTTCTTTGGCTTTTTTAACTGCAATATCATTTAGGAAAACAACTTTATTTGCTAACATATCTTCTGCTATTGATCTTCTTTTTGTAAGATTTACACTGTTTAAAAACTTATCTATTCTCATAGTTTATACTACCTAACTTTATCTTATTTTTTTAATTCTATTGTTTGTAATTTTATATATCTTTGATGATTGGTTTTCACTAAATCCATCTTGGTCTTCTACAATAATATCTGCTTTTTCTATAGCCCAATCTTTTTCAAATTGTTTTTTAGTAAGATTTGCTGATGTCGAATACATTGTCTTAAACTTTCTTATAAATTCATAATGCTTATGATTTTTATCTACTACACGAAAGCTTGTTGTATTAGGATATATAAATGTAGTTAATTTTGATTTTCGTACTTTTTTCTTAAATTGCTTTGGTACTCTAGTATGCTTTAAAAGTGTTTTAAAACAATCAACCTCACAAAGCATCTTTTGCTCTGTGGGTCTATTTTTTATTAATGAAAGTTTATGCCAATCATTACTTAGCAAACCAACCGTAGTTTGTGTTTGCGTAAGATAGACTAGATCCCTAGAAAGTCTTGTATTGATTTTGGATCCATATCTTTAGTTTTTGAAGCTTTAATACCCTCTATAGATGCTAAAGCAGCTGCTACAGTAGTAACATAAGGAGTATTCATTCTAAGAACTGTTCTTCTAATTTTAATTCCATCATCTTTACTTGATACATTTTCATCAGCAGTATTAATAGCCATTACAATCTCTTCATTCATTAAAGAGTCAATAATATGAGGTCTACCTTCACTTACTTTTAAAACTTTTTCACAATCAATTCCAGCATCTGTAATTACTTTATGAGTTCCACCTGTAGCAACAATATCAAAACCTTCTGCTTTTAAATCTTTTGCAATTTGTGGTGCAAATTCTTTATCAAGATCTGCTAATGACATAAATACTTTTCCACCATTTTGTGGTAAGAAGTTTTTAGCAGCATCTTGTGCTTTTGCAAAAGCACTACCAAAGCTACATGAAATACCCATAACTTCACCAGTAGATTTCATCTCAGGTCCTAATATTGTATCTGCACCAGTAAGTTTATTGAATGGGAATACCGCTTCTTTTACAGCTACATGATCTTTTAATATTGGTTTTAATACACCATTTTCTTCTGTAACAATATTTTTATCATATACAGCAAGAGCATCTTTTAATGTCTGACCAAACATAACTCTAGTTGCAACTTTTGCTAAAGGAATTCCTGTAGCTTTTGATACAAATGGAACTGTTCTTGATGCTCTTGGATTAACTTCAATTAAGTATATTTTACCTTGGTGAATTGCATATTGAGTATTCATTAAACCAATTACACCTAATTCTAATGCCATAGCTTTAGTTTTAGTTTCTACATCTGCTAAAATCTCTTTACTTAATGAAATTGGAGGTAAACTACAAGCTGAATCACCAGAGTGAATCCCTGCTTCTTCAATATGTTGCATAATTCCACCAATATAAACATCTTTACCATCTGTAATACAATCTACATCAAGTTCAATTGCACGATCTAAGAATTTATCTACAAGAACTGGAGCATCATTTGATACAGATACTGCCTCATCCATGTATTGTTTTAATTCATCATCAGAATATACAATCTTCATACCTCGACCACCAAGTACAAATGAAGGTCTTACAAGTACTGGATATGTAACTCTATTTGCAATTTCTAATGCTTCTTCAATAGTTACAGCAGTTCCATTGTCTGGTTGTAATAATCCAGCTTTTTCTACAAATGTAGAGAATTTTTCTCTATCTTCTGCAAGATCAATAACTTCAGCAGTTGTACCAATAATTTTACCACCCATATCATGAATAGCATTTGCTAACTTAAGTGGAGTTTGTCCACCAAAATGAACAATAATACCATCTGGATTTTCAGCCTCAATTACACTACTTACATGTTCAAAATCAATTGGTTCAAAATAAAGAATATCAGAAGTATCATAATCTGTAGATACAGTTTCTGGATTACAGTTATACATGATTGTTTCAACACCCATTTCATTTAATGCAAATGACGCATGACAACAACAATAATCAAACTCAATACCTTGTCCAATTCTGTTTGGTCCACCACCAATAATTAAAACTTTTTTCTTATCAGATTTAGGTTTTTCTACTTTTGGTAATTTAGTAATATTTGTTGTTGAATAAAGGTAAGGAGTTAATGCTTTAAATTCTGCAGCACATGTATCAACTTCATTATATTCTAATACAACATCTAATTCTTTTCTTAGAGAAGATACATCTTTTTCTAACTTACCAGTTAATTGAGCAATCATAGCATCACTAAATCCAAATGTTTTAGCTTTTCTCATTAATGTCTCATCAATAGAAGATGCTGCTTTTAATTCACATTCACAATTATAAAGATCTCTAAATTGCGTTAAGAACCACGGATCAATAGCACAAATATCAAATAATTCTTCATTTGATAAACCTTGTCTATAACCATCCATTAGATATAAAATTCTATCAGCATTTGGTCGTCTAATTTCTTTTTTGATTAAATCTAAATCTTCACTCATTGAATCAAAACCAACAATTCCAGTTTCTAAACTACAAAGTGCTTTTTGCATAGATTCTTTAAAAGTTCTACCCATAGACATAACTTCACCAACAGATTTCATACCAGTTGATAAAGTAGAATTAGCATTTGGGAATTTTTCAAAAGTAAATCTTGGAATTTTTGTAACAACATAATCAATTACTGGTTCAAATGATGCTGTAGTACCTGTAATATCATTTTCAATCTCGTCAAGTGTAAATCCAACAGCAAGAAGAGTTGCTACTTTAGCAATAGGATAACCTGTAGCTTTTGATGCAAGTGCAGAAGATCTTGAAACTCTTGGATTCATCTCAATTACAATCATTCTTCCTGTTTTTGGACATATTGAGAATTGTACATTTGATCCACCTGTATCAACACCAATCTCTCTTAAGATATCAAAAGATGCATTTCTCATGTTTTGGTATTCTTTATCTGTAAGAGTTAAAGCAGGAGCAACAGTAATACTATCACCTGTATGAACACCCATTGGATCTAAATTTTCAATAGAACATACGATAATACAGTTATCTTTATTATCTCTGATAACTTCCATTTCATATTCTTTCCATCCAAGCATAGATTCCATAATCTCAATTTCATTAATTGGACTTGCTTCAATTCCAGCTTCTGCTAATTCTTTGAATTCTTCCATATTGTATGCAACACCTGATCCACCACCAGCAAGCGTAAATGATGCTCTAGAAATTACAGGGAATCCTATCTCTTTTGCTTTTTTAATTGCTTCATCAACAGTATATGCATTTGCACTTTTTGGTAAGTCCATACCAATTTTTATCATTGCTTCATTGAAAAGATGTCTATCTTCACCTTTTTTAATTGCATCTGGATGAGCTCCAAGGAACTCAATACCATCAAGCATTCCTTTGTCATACATAGTTGTAGCAACATTTAATGCAGTTTGTCCACCCATTGTAGGTAAGACTGCATCAATATTTTCCATTTCAATGATTTTTGCAATCATCTCTTCTGTAATTGGTTCTATGTATGTTTTGTCAGCAAACTCAGGATCTGTCATAATTGTTGCTGGATTAGAATTGATTAATACTACTCTATAACCTAATTCTTTTAGTGTTTTAGTAGCTTGAGTACCAGAATAATCAAACTCACAAGCTTGACCAATAATAATAGGACCAGATCCTATTAGTAATATAGACTTTATATCTTCTCTTTTTGGCATTAATAATATCCTTAAATATTTGGTAAAATTTGATTATTTTATCCAAAATATGCTTAGGAATTACTTGATTTATTCTTTGAATACCACGATATCAAAAGATGTTTTTTGTACTACAAGAGCATTTTTTGTACCACCATTCCCATAGCGTGTAATGTCTTCTTGTTTTTTTTCATATACATTAATTTTATCTTGCATAGATGATATAATTTGATTTTGTTCTAGTATCATTTTTACACCTGCAATATTTATACCAAGTACCCTTGTAAGTTGTAAAATATATTTAATTTCATCAATGTCTATTTGTGAATATAATCTAATTTTGCCATTTGTACGAGAAGGAATTATTAATCCTTCTCTTTCATATTGTCTTAATGTTTGTGGATGAATATCTAACATCTGAGCCACATTACTAATTAAATGAACAGGTTCTTCACAATAACTTGACATATCAAATCCTTATTGAGGTAATTTTTCTTCCATTAATTTCACTAAATCTTCATCTAATTCATCTACAGCAGGTAAGATAATATTTGCTTTTAAATATAAATTACCTTTGACTTTTGTCTTACCATTTAGAGCCCCAAGCTCTTTTACTCTAAACTTTTGATGTTGTTTTGTATTTTGTGGCATCTTTAAAGTTATATCTTTATGGATAGTTTTTATCTCAATTTTACCACCAAAAAGTGCAGTCTTTAACGGTACATCAAATATCAATGTTAGATCATCATCTTCTCTTGTATAATCTGGGCTAGATGCAATATTAATTTTAATAATCAAATCACCTCTTTGAGATCCCATTGATTTACCTTTACCTTTTGCACGAATTTTTTGACCATCTTTAATACCTTCTGGTATTTTAATATCAAAGCTATCATTTTGTAGTGATATATTCTGCTTACCACCTAATATAGCAACATCAAATGGAATAGTAATTTGTGCTTGAGTATCTAAATCTGGCTGTTGATATCCACCACCAAAGCCACCTTGGTTTCCAAATGGAGATCCTCCACCAAAACCACCTTGGAAGCCTTGAGATCTACCACCACCAAACATTTGGTTTAAAATATCATTAATATCTACACCAGCACCTTGACCTTGTGCAAAATCATGGAAGTTTTGACCACCAAACATATCATCACCATGCATATCATATTGACTCTTTTTTTGATCATCACTTAATACTTCATATGCTGCATTAATTTCTTTAAATTTCTCTTCTGCTTCGGGTGTTTTATTAATATCTGGATGATATTGTTTTGCTAGTTTTCTATATGCTTTTTTAATTTCACTCTTATCAGCACCTTCACTGATTCCAAGTGTCTCGTATAAACTTTTTGCCATTTATAATTCCTTGATTGTTAATAATATTAAATTATTATATCACAAACTTGAGTCTATGTCAATCAAGGTTTGAGTTTAGAGTATTGCTAAAACTCTTTTATATTTTGTCGAACAACTTCGTATGCTACTACTGATACAGCATTTGCAATATTTAAACTTCTTGCTTCATTTACCATTGGTATATTGATACAAGTTTCCTTATTGTTTTCAAGTAAATCTTCTGGAAGACCGGCATCTTCTCTACCAAAGTATAAAAAATCACCTTTATTATATTCTGGATCAAAATAATATTTTGTAGTTTTTGTTGTAGCAAAAAAGTGTCTATCATTTATTGGATTTTTAGCCCAAAATTCTTCAATATTTTCATATTGATACCATTCTAAACGATCCCAGTAATCTAAACCTGCTTTTTTAACTTCTTTTTGTGTAATGTCATTACCCCAACCATAAGGCTTTATAAGATGTAATGCTCCACCAAGGGCAACAACAGTTCTACCAATTGTACCTACATTTCCACTTGTTCTAGGCTCTAATAAAACTATATTTACCATTATAAGATTACTGTCTTATTTGAATATGTAAGGACTTTATCATCAAGCAATAATTGTAGTGCATTTGATAATACAACTTTCTCTACGTTTCTACCAGCATTTCTCATATCTTGCCAAGAATAAGTATGATCTACTCTTGTAATGTCTTGGAAAATAATTGGACCTTCATCTAAATCATTTGTCACATAGTGTGCAGTAGCTCCAATTATTTTAACACCACGACTATGTGCTTGTTTATATGGGTTAGCTCCAATAAACGCAGGTAAAAATGAATGATGAATATTAAGTACTTTACCTTCATAATATCCTACAAATTTAGAAGTTAAAATTCTCATATATTTTGCAAGTACAATAATCTCTGGATTATATACATCAATTTGATTAATTAACTTTTGTTCATGTTCTTCTCTAGCTAAATCTTTTGTATCTACAAAGTGATATGGAATATCAAACTTCTCAACTAAAGTTCTTAAATGATCATGATTTGATACTACTGCTTTTATATTTGCATTTAATTCACCACTTACATATCTAATTAAAATATCGCCAAGTACATGTGATTCTTTTGTAACTAATAATACAATATCTTTACAAGTTTGTGGTTTTAATTTAATAATATGATTTTGAGGTAATAAACCTTTTATATCTTTTAATAATTTAGCTTCATTAAATTCTCCACTTATAACTGTTCTCATAAAGAATTTATTTTCTTCACTATCAACATATTCACTATTTTTATCAATATTTAAACCATGTTCAAATAATACTTTTGATACATTGTAAACTAAACCTTTAGCATCCGTTGTTTCAATTAATAATGTAAATTTTTCCACTATAATAATCCTTTTAATCTTTCTCTATATGCATCATAATCAAAATCTTTTGCTTGAGCTACACCTGTATCAACAGCAGCTTTTGCAACTGCTGAACTAACTTCTACAATTAATCTTTTATCAAATGGTGTAGGTATAATATAATCTTTTGCAAAACACATATGTTGTTTATTGTATGTATCTTTTATATCTTGTGGTACTGGCTGTTTAGTAAGTTCATTTAATGCTTTTGCTGCTGCAATTTTCATAGCCATATTTATCTTTCTAGCTCTTACATCTAAAGCACCTCTAAAGATAAATGGAAAACCTAGTACATTATTTACTTGATTATCAAAATCACTTCTACCTGTAGCTATAATTGCTTTATCTCGAATTTTTCTTACATCATCTGGCATAAGTTCTGGAGTTGGATTAGCTAAAGTAAATACCATTGGTTCATCTGCCATTAATGCAATATCCTCTAGAGTTAATGTACCAGGTACAGATAAACCAAGAACTACATCTGCATTGGCAAAAGCATCATGTCTTGTACAACTTTTATCAGTTGCAAATTCTAATTTATATTTATTTAAATCATCTCTATGCTTATGAACCTGACCTTTAGAATCATACATAAATATATTTGTAATACCTAAAGCTTTATACATTCTACCACATGATATAGCAGCAGCTCCTGCTCCAATAATTACAACTTTTAAATCTTCTATTTTCTTATTTACAAGCTCACACGCCCCCATAAGTGCAGCACTAGAAATAATTGCTGTACCATGTTGATCATCATGCATTACAGGAATATCAAGCTTATCTACTAATCTTTTTTCAATCTCAAAACATTCTGGTGCTTTGATATCTTCTAAGTTAATTCCACCAAATGTAGGACTAATAGCTTCAACTGTTTTACAAATATCATCGATACTAGTTTGATTTATTTCAATATCAAAACTATCAACTGCTGCAAAATTTTTAAATAATACAGATTTACCCTCCATAACTGGTTTAGAAGCTAAACAACCAATATTACCAAGTCCAAGAACTGCTGTACCATTAGAAATAACTGCAACTAAATTTGCTTTTGCAGTATATTTATATGCATTATGAGCATCTTTTTCAATCTCTAAACAAGGATTTGCAACACCAGGTGTATAAGCTAATGCTAAATCTTTTTGAGTTGAAAATGGTACTGTAGTTTGTGTCCCTAATTTTCCTGGATTTGGAAATTCATGATAATCTAAACTTTCCTGTACTGTAACAGTAATATTTGACATATTATTTTATCCTTTGATTTGTTTTATTTTAGAAGCTATTTCTAAATTTAACTTTTCTATTTCCTCAACAGACATACTTCCATCTAATGCACCATCTTTTACTTTTCCATCAAATAATTTAGCAATTTGATTATCTTTCATTAAAAATACTTCATATGTTGCAGCATTATCAGATTTAATTTTAAAAAAGTTTTTTACAATTCCACTTTCATCATATACCCAAGCCGTTTTACTATCAGCTTTTAAAGCAATAAGTTTTTCTGGAATTATCCATTGTTTTACAAACCAAGGAGCTGCAGAAATATTTGTAACAATCACTACATTTTCAATATACTTATCTAATGTATTTACAACAGCAATTGAATCATGATTTGTCACAACAATAACTGATCCATTTTTAATAATTGAGCTTGTAGCATATTCTATATCATCATCTAAAAGCTTTACCATTTTTGGCATATATTTCATATTTATTGTACTAGTAGTTGTATCCACTTTTACAGGTGGCTTTGCTGTCATATATATAATCATTCCTAGAAATGCAATTGTTAATATTGATATTTTTAAGATTGCTTTAAAATTGTGCATTAAGATTTCCTTGCCTTTTTGACCCATCTTTTAAAGAGCCTATTTGGCGTGATTATATCATAAAGTTTCTCATCTTTAATAATGTATTGAGATAATTGTTTAGCGAGATATGGAGCCAAGACATATCCTCTTCCTCCAACACCATTTATTACATATAAATTATCAAATTTTGAAAATCTTTCATCTTGAACATTTGTACCATTTACAAGGTATGGAAACTCTTCAATTGTTTTTTTACTATCTATTAGTTCTCCAACAATTGGAAAATAATCAACACTACATGCTCTTGCACCTGCTAATTCATTAATAACTTTAATATCTTCAAGCTCTGTAATATCTTTTGCTTTTTTAATTAGGTTCTTTGTGTCATCTGCACTAATACAAACATTTGAGCATTGAGTACATAGTTCTTTTGTCATTTTTGGTATATTAGTATCATCTTTATGAATCTCATTACCTTCTACAAGTCTATGATGTGTAGCACCAATAGAAAGAGTATAGGTATTTTTATTATTTTTTATACTTCTTGATACTGAACATTCTTTATGATAATTTACATTTATACAAGATGTAGTTTCCACTACTATTCTTTGTCCCCAAACTGCACGAATATTAAAATATTTTTCATCTATAAGTTTTGTATTTGCACCTGTAGTTAATATTAATTTTTTAGCAATGATTTGATTATTTATATGCCATACATTATTTTTATATTTAATAGTATGTACATCAAAATTAAATTGAGTTTGAATATCTTTTATTAAAGTTTTACATATATTATATCCATCAACTACACTAGCATTTTCAAAAAAATAGCCACCATCTTTTGCTGTATATTCAAAATCCATATGCTCAATATAGCTATCAAATTTTTCTTGATCTTTTTGATCTTTTGGGATTCTTACAGTACCACACTTGTCGATATATTCACTTGTATTATCCAAATAAAATTGTGTAGAATATTTTAAGGCATCTGTTACTAAGTCTTTAAATTTATTTGCTTTCCCAAGTAGTGGTGAAAGAAATGCTCCAGCAGCTCCAGATGCCCCTTGTGCTACATCAATATTTTTATCAATTAGAAGTATAGAGTCTGTATGCTTTTTTAACTCATGTGCTATAGTACATCCAGAAATTCCAGCACCAATTATAATATAATCATATTCTTTTTCAGTCAATTAATAAGCCTATTTATTTAATATGACGATTATATCTAATTATATTTTCTAATTACTTTATACCCTTATTATATGCTTTTATTTCTACAATAGGTATGAGTTTTAAATACTCATCTTTGTATTCTGATTCAAATTGATCTATGAGTGGTTTATACTTTAAATAATTTTGCCAAACAATATTTGCATTTTCATAGCGTTGTTTTTTATGAAGTTCAAAAGAAACTGCACAATTTATAAGTCCCTTTACAAATAATACTTCAGGAGTTTTAGTTTTTCTTTTAGGAAACCACCACTCTTCTAAATGCTCATGTGCATCATAGTATTGTGACATATCTAATGATTCTTTAAATCTTTTTATACAGTTAAACATTATAATATATAAAAGGATAGTAAATAAAATATAAATAACTATATTTCATTTAATTTATCACTTAATTGTTTTGCTAATGTTTTATAGTTTCTTTTTAAGCTTAATAATTTCAGTTGACCTTTATTACCAATTTCAGATAGCTTAACATTCGAAGTATTAATTAGTTCTTCTAATTTTAAAGAAATATCATTACTATTAAAATCACAGAATATAGCTTCTTCATTTTTAAATATAGAATTATTTTTTTTATTATTAGTTAATAGAGCTGGTAATGAACAAGTAGCATAATCAATAACCTTATCAGCTATTACAGTATCATAAAGATCAATTTGTGGTAATAACGCAATACCAACATCATGTTCATTAATTTGTGCTCTAAGCTCTTCTAGAGAATGTGTAGTAGCCAAATTAATATTATCATGTAGTTTCGGATATTTTTTTATCAAATCAGTTACATATGTTTTATCTGTAGTAGATACAGTTAGTTTCCAATTTTTAGTTTGTATCTTATTAAAAGCATCTAGAATAATGTTAAATTCTCTTAACTTATCTATTGTTCCTACATATATAAAATTTTTAATATTATCATTTGATATTATATGAGTATTTAATTTATCAGGATCAAGACCAGGAAAAACAGGAAAAGATGTAATATTAATTTCCGAATAAAATTTTTCTTTTGATTCTACAGAAGATGGTAAAAATAAATCACATTTATTAATTAATTGTGTTTTCTTTTTGATCTTTGTCTTATAAAGTATTGCTTTAATTACTTCAAAAGGATTTAAAAGATTTAATAATTTTAATTTATGATATTTTTTTGGATATGAAATTCTAAAGGCTATTTTATAAGAATACCTATCTTTATTTTTTAATACATTTTCTAAATATTTTTTTTTGTTTCTAACAAAAATAAAATTATAAGAAGATATATCAATATCTTTTGACTCTAAATATTCAATTATATTTTCTTCATTTATTGCAGGAACAATAAAATGATTATCTTTTATTTGAAAACTAAATTTATATTTAGTAATAAATACAAAATCAATATTAAAATATTCTCTAAGATAATTATCAAACAAAGCTGTTAATGTACCATTTTGGCTATACTCTTCTTGGTCAGTTATGTATAAAATCTTTTTCATATATTAATCCTTTAGTAAATCTTTATTAAATTTTTCTTCATCAAAATCTAATTTTAAATATTCACATATTATTTTCATATCTCTTAATCCATTTCCTAAACATGATGTCGCTCCAGGAGAAGGTGTCATATTAAAAACAATCCCATTATTTGTATTAATTGATGCTTCACCTAGCATTAATTTTTCATTTTCTTTATCTAAGATCTGTGCTCTTACTCCACCAAAGCCACTAGCATATTCTATATCTGACATTTCAAGAGATGGGATAATCTTTCTTGCATCTTTTAAAAACATTTTTTTACCAAAATATGGTATTTCAAAAATGAAATTTCTTAAAATATAATTTCTAATATCACTATCACTTAACAAGTCTTTGAAAATTCTTATTACATTTATATTTAATCGAAGAGTTGATACAAAATCTAAAAATGTACCACTTCTAAATCGTTCAAGTTTAGGTAATACCAAAGCAGTTGGACCAAACCTAGTATTTTCATTTAAAACAACATCAGGATCACCATGAAGTGCTGCAAATGGTAATTTTGGATTTTGTACCATATAAACTTTACCATTTAATATCCTTCTACTTGATTTGTAAAAGCTACCTGCTACTGGAAGTTGTCCATAATTAAGTCCATATCCCATTTTATGTGCAATATGTAAACTATGTGCTCCTGCATTTACAATTACCATCTTAGCTTTATAACTTTTTTTATCTTTTGTTGTTACAGTATATATACCATTATCATTTTCTATAGTATCAACTTTAGAATTAAAAAATAAATCAGTAACTAAATCTTTATTCTTTTGTGCATTTTCAATAAATGAATCACTTAAAGCTTTAAAGTTTACAGTAGTATATTGACTTGATGTCCCTACTCCTATTATCTCTTCATCTCTACCATTTCCATTTTTATCTAAAATAAGTGATGGCTCTATTTTTTCAAGAGTTTGTTTGTCATAAACTTCTAAATAAGGATATAGTTCTTTAAATTCTTCATATCTTTTTATCATAAAACGACATTCTTTATACCCTATACCAATTGCCATCTTTTGATGTTTAAACATAAATTGTTCTTCATATCCATGTTGTAAACAATAGTTTTCAACCATTTTTGCTGTTTTTTTAACTTTCTTTGCTTTTTCAAGAGTATAGTTTGTTTCTATATCTCCACAATGAATTGTCTGTGAATTTGCTGTAGCATTTGAATTTAACATAGAAATATCATCGTACTTCTCAAGTAAACATATTTTTTGTATATTTGTATACTCGCTTAATTCATAAAACAATGCAGAGCCAGAAACTCCACCACCAACTATTAATAAATCATAAGTTTCTATTTTCATTTATTTCCCAATATATAATTGTCTAGGTCGTGCTATTTTTGACTGAGAATCTTTTTTAAATTCTGTCCATTGAGTTATCCAACCAACTGTTCTTCCTATTACAAATATAGGAGTAAACATTTGTTTTGGTATTTTAAGTGCCGTTAAAATTACACCAGAATAAAAATCAATATTTGGATATAGTTTTCTTTTTACAAAATATTCATCATTTAAAGCTATCTCTTCTATTTTTGATGCAATTTGCATAAGTTTAGAATCAAGAGATAATTTTTCTTTTAGCTCATCTTGTAAACTTTTTAAAACTCTTGCTCGTGGATCAAAATTTTTATATACTCTATGACCAAATCCCATTAACTTAAATTTATCATTTGGATCTTTTGCTTTTTGAATATATTTATCAACATTTGAAACATCACCTATCATCTCTAGCTGAGCTATTACTGATTCATTTGCTCCACCATGAGCTCTTCCCCATAAGGCATTTATACCTGAAGATATAGCTACATATGGATGAGCACCAGTAGAAGCAACACCTCTAACAACATTTGTAGAAGCATTTTGCTCATGATCAGCATGAAGTGTAAATATTGTATCTAAAGCTTTAATCTCAACTTCACTAATATCCTCAACTCCATCTTTTGTTATTTTTAATCTACTATGAGGATAAGAACGAAGCATAGATAAAAAATTATGTGTAAAACTAAGATTTATATCTGGTTCAATATAAGATATACCAATAGAATGTCTATAAGCAAAAGCAGCAATTGTAGGTATTTTTGCTATTAATCTACAAGCCATCTCTTGATATTCTTCTTCATTATCTATATCTAAATGATCAAAATAAAATGATGCTAATGATGTAACACCAGCAGATAATGTTGCCATGGGATGAGCATTGTCAGGAAAGGCATTAAAAATTTGTTTTAATCCTTCATGCAAAAAAGATCTATGCCTAAGTTCTAAATCAAAATCTTCTAATTGTTCTTTGTTTGGTAAAACACCATTTATAAGTAAATAACAAGTTTCTAAGTAAGTATGATTTAAAGCTAGTTCTTTAATTTCGATACCACGGTATCTTAATTCACCTTTATTTCCATCTATAAAAGTAATATCTGAAGAGCATGATGCTGTTGATGTAAAACCAACATCATAAGTGAATAGTCCTGTATCTGTATAAAAACTTCTCATATCTAAAGCACATGGACCTCTAGAACTTTTTAAAATATTATATTTAAATATTTTTTCTTCGCCATCTTGATTAAATGTAATTATTGCTTGATTGTCATTTTGCATAAAATATCCTTTCAATATATACTATAATATATTATTATAGTATAGGTCTTGCGTAGCATAGGAATAACTATAGTATTATTTAGTTTGATTTATAATCAATTGAAGGTATTAATTTTATATATTAATATTTGATAAAAAGAAGAAATAACAAATCCTCCAAATATTTATGCGTACATAATATATTTGGCTTCATTGATGAATAGTTTATTTATATTGTAATTTCTTTAATATCAGCTATTGTTTTAAATGCTTGATATACATTTCCGATAGTATTTTTTCTATTAGTTTTAATAACTTCATTTTCATGATTTACAAATACTTCTTCAAAAAATTTATCAAGTTGTGGTTTTAATCCAAATAAAGCTTCAAGTTGTTCATCATATGTAACATACTCTTTTGAAATAACATTTTTATAGCTAATATATAATTGTTTTTCTGCTTCATCTTCAAATAATGATTCATCAATAGCCAATGTCGATGAAGTATCTAAGTCTTTAATAATATTTGCAACTCTTTTAAATGTCGCACTATATTCTTTAAAATCACTACTTTGCACAATTGGATTAAGTGCGTTTAGCTTAGAGTCAATTTCAAGAATATCACCCTCACCTGTACTTAAAACAGCTTTAATTACACTTGGATTTATATGAGAATAAATTTTAAATAATCTTTCATTGAAAAATTCTACTATATCACTTGATACTAATGTTTTAATATCTAAATTTAATTTATGTTCTATACATATTTTCACTATTCCAGCAGCTGCACGTCTAAGTGCAAATGGATCTCTACTTCCCGTTGGAATCATTCCTACACTAAATAATGCTTTGATTGTATCTAGTTTATTAGATAATGCTACAATTGCTGAAAATTTACTTGAGGGAAGATCACTATCTTCCCCATCTGGAAGATATTGTTCTTTAATTGCTGTATAAACCTTTTCATCTTCTCCCGCAGCTTTTGCATAGTAATATCCCATTAAGCCTTGTAAGTCTGTAAATTCATATACCATATCTGTTAAAAGATCTGATTTACTCATCATCACAGCTTTTTCTAAAAGAATAATATCTTCATTTGTCATATCAAACGATTTAGCTAGCTCTTGAGCTAACTTAGCTTCTCTTTGAATTTTTTCATGTAAAGAACCCATACCTTCAACAAAAGTAATCTTTTTTAAACCTTCATTATTTAGTCCATTCTTTAAATCATTTTTATAGAAGAACATACCATCTGCAAGTCTAGGTCTTAAAACTTTTTCATTTCCAGCAATAATTTCTGTAAAATCTTTTGTATATGAATTTGAAACTACAATAAATTTATTTGTAATTTGTCCATTTTCAAATACTTCAAAATATCGCTGGTGTTCTTTCATTGATCCAATAATAACTTCTGTAGGTAATTCTAAAAATTCTTCATCAAAATTTCCTACAAGTGCAGTAGGATATTCTGTAATTGCTACAACTTCATCAAGAAGATCTTCATCAATAATAATTTCAAAACTATTTTCAGATTCTATTTTTTTCATCTGATCTAATATTAATTTTCTTCTTTCATCTTGATATAACACAACACCATTCTTACCAAGCTTACAGAAATAATCTCCTGCAAAATCAAAATCAAATTTATCATAAGAAACCATTCTATGAGCAAAACTAGATTTTGAAGACTTCATACCATAAAGCTCACCATCTACAAGATCATCACCTAAAACAATTGATAATCCACGAATTGGTCTAATAAAGCTATCTTTTCTACTTCCCCATTTCATTGATTTACCAAAATTAAGTGATTTAATAAATTCATTTACCATATCATTTAATAGTTCTTTTGATTCTTTACCTTTTACTTCTTGCTTGAAATAAAGTACTTCACCTCTACCTTTATCAATACTTGAAAGTTCAGATATATCTACACCACACTTCTTTGCAAATCCAATAGCTGCACCAGTTGGTTCACCATCTTTGTATGCAATTGAAACTGGAGCTCCAAGCTGTTCAACTACAGTATCATCTTGAGCTACTTTAAATTCCCTATGCCAAAACACAAGTCTTCTGGGAGTATAGTAAAAATTAAACTCACATAATAAATTATTTGCTTCTAAAATATCAGCCCATTTTTTTTCAATATTTGGTAACTCTTTTAAAAATGGTATTGCAGGTAATTCTTCAACTGTAATCTCAACTAATAATGGTTTAATCATTTTTATTTTGTCCTTCTAAATTCTTTTTTTCTTCTTCAAGTTCTTTTCTTCTTTTTGCAGTTTTCTCTAGCATATCAGCATGTTTTTGTGTTTGAGTATCATTCATACCTCTTACAAATACAAATAAAAGGAAGATAAATCCACCCCACACAATTACATCTAAAATTTCTTTCATAATATATGACCTTTATCTTTCATAAAATAAACAATAGAGACTTTTTTAAAAAATTTAAAAGCTTCACTACTATCTATGATTTTGTCATCTTCACCTAAAAATACTTCTATCTTAATATCTTTATTTATTAGAGTATCCAGGTCTGATTTTTCCCAATTATAGTATAATAATTCTTCAAGTTCTTTTTGACTGCCTGCCTTTAAATATGGTGCTAAATCTATATTAGAATCAGCACAAACATTTTGAAGAAAATTATTACAATAGAGTTCTTTATCTTTATTAAAAAACATTAATTGTAATCTTTTATACTTTTTATCTTTAGTTTGAAAAAAAGCTGGTGAGAATAATTGAAGTTTATCAATTCTTTTATCACTATTTAAAGCATATTCAAAAGCTTTAATAGCACCATAAGAAAATCCACTGACAGTAAAATCATTTTCTTCTAAATAGTCTTTAAATATCTCTTTTTCATTTTCTAATGAAAATCCACTAAAATACAACTTCATCCTTTAGAAGAGTCTCTTTTAATTTCAATATTTCATCTTTATTATATTTTATCATTTCATTTAGTAGTGCTTTTGTTTCACTTATTAAATCATCTACACTTAAATGTGATAGCTTGTATCTATTGATAATATCATCAGCAATTTTATATGCTTCTTTTATCTCACTTTCAAATACTATATGTTCATTATTATTTAGTACACCTACACCTACACTACCTGCAAGATATGCAAATACTTGTTGTTGTAATTGTATTTTTGAGGGATATACTAAATCATCAAAACTAATACCTTCATCAAATAATGCAACTTTCTTCCTTGTAGCAAATGCTTTTGTGGCTTGATAAGTAGCTAATATATCTTTTTGTTCAGTAGTTAAAATATGAATTTGTTTTTTACCAAATTGGATTTTATTTTTAGCTACATCAATATCTATATCCAATATAGTTGTACCATCTCTTTTAATCATATTTAGTAATGCTTCATTTACAATAGTAATTAATGCCGCACTATTAAATCCAGAAGTATCTGTAGCTAACTGTTCCACATCAAATTTATATTGTCTATTTTCTAATGCTTTATTTAAGATTTTAGTTCTATCTTCTTTTGTGGGAAGTTGTAAAAATACTCTTCTATCAAATCTACCCGCTCTTAAAAGTGCTTCATCTAATACTTCAACTTTGTTTGTAGCAGCAACTACCATAACAGTACTTGAATCATCAAAACCATCCATTTGAGTTAATAGTTCATTTAAAGTAGCTTCTCTTTCATCATTACCACCAACACCTCTTGACTTTCCAATAGCATCTATCTCATCTATAAATATAATTGATGGAGAATTTGACTTAGCAACGTTAAATAATTCTCTTACTTTTTTTGCACCCATTCCAACATATATATGTACAAAACTAGCACCACTTTGATAATAAAAAGGAACATTAGCTTCACATGCTACTGCTTTTGCTATCATAGTTTTACCTACACCTGGAGGACCTACAAGCAATACCCCCTTTGGCAGCGATACATCATATTTTAGATATTTTTCTGGCTTATTTAAAAAATCAACCACTTGTGTCAATTCTTCTTTTACCTCATCAATACCAGCAATATCATCAAATTTTATATTTGTTGTTACAGCTTCAATATTTGAATTTAGATTATTATCCTCTGTTGATAATTCTTTTTTTGTACTAGATTTAACTTGATTGTTTTTTACTTCATCTGCTTCATTAAATGGTGACTTCTGTTTTAATCTAAATGCAACTGCAAGCATTAAAGCAAGGATTCCTATACCTATTAAATAATTTCCACTATTTAGTCCATTTTGAGAATTTTGAAATAATACATAAATTAATAGTAAAGTAATTACTATTGCAGAAAAGACCATCATATTTAATGTATTATTTTTATTTTTATCATTATTTAAATCTTGAAACATTTAAATCTCCTATTACATTATAATTATCTAAATAGATCCAGTCACCAATTAATTCAGAATCACTTTGAACCTCAACTTTATTAAAAAATTGATCATACCCCACATAAGTATCATTTGTATTGTCTTTTTTAGACTCAATTAAAACTTCAAGTGGTGATTTTTCTATAGATAACTTTTCTCTGAAAAGTCTATTTTTTTCATTTACTATATTTATTAATTCAATATTACGCTCTTTAGAAATAGCTCCATTAATTTCACCTTTCATAATTGCACTAGGTGTGCCATCTCTTTTACTATATGTAAATGAATGAATATGTGTTAATGGGAAATTTTGTAAATTAGCCATAGCTTCTTTCCAAAGCTCATCTGTTTCACCAGGATGTCCTACTATAAAGTCTGTACCTAATGCATAACCTTTATTTGCTATATATTCAAAAAGCTCTAAATCACTTTTTAATTTATTTCTTCTATTCATAAGATTTAGCATATCTTTTGTTGTATGCTGTAACGCAATATGTAAATGTTTTGCCATCCAAGGTTCATCTAAAAGTTCTTTAAACTCATCAGTAATCTGAATAGGTTCAACACTTCCTAGTCTAACTCTTCTTACCCCTCTAATCATTGAAATCTTCTTAAGGAGCATTGCTAAACCATCTTTACCATCTTCACTCTTACCATATGAACCTAGGTTTGTACCTGTAAGTATAAATTCACCAAAACCATTTGAAGCTAATAAGGTAACTTGCTCTAAAATCTTTTGTTCACTATAAGATCTTGAATTTCCTCTTACATAGGGGATAATACAATAGCTACATCTAAAATCACATCCCTCTTGTATTTTTATAAATGCTCTACTCTTACCAATCATCTTATCTATAATTGTATCATCTATATGTTCCAAATCACCTGCTTGAAAAAATCTAGTATCATCTTTTAGAAGTGTATTTATTTTTTCTTTTTCACTATGACCAAATAAGGCATCAACTTTATTAGTTTTAAATAAATCTTCACCTTTTGTCCATACTCCACAACCTGTAAATATAACTCTAGGATCTAATGGCAATTTTTTTAAACTATTAATATATGATCTTGCTGTAGAATCTGCACTGTTTGTTACAGTACATGAGTTAATGACAACAATATTTGCTTCTTTTTCATCAAGTGTTATATCAAAGTCTTCAAGTTTATTCATCATAACTTGAGTATCAAATACATTTGTACGACACCCAAATGTCTTAAAATATACCTTTTGTTTATTGTGCATCAAAAAATCCATTTGCACCAGTCCCAGGAAGCATAGCTTCTGCTTGAGCTTGATGATTTGATACTCTTAATGTTTGAGTTGGGTATGCAATTTGAATATCATCTATTTCTTTATAAGCATCTAATATTTCCATACTAATTTTACTTCTTAGTGCTAAAGTAGCATATGAGTTTGTTTGATACCATGCCGATATTACAATACCATAAGGTTCTATAAATGAAAATACTCTAGGTTCTGGATTCATACTTCTTAATACATATTTTGTTTTCATTTTTTGAAGTCTTTTCTTAGCTAATTCCGTATATCCATGAGCATGCTTTTCAGCTATTCTTTTTGCAATCTCTGAAGCTTTTTTATGATTAGATTCAAAGGTAATGTATATATCTATTCCATCCCAAACTGTTCGTAAATCATCATATGTATAATTTGCTATAAGATCAGTAAAAATATAGTTATTAGGAATAAAGAATACTCTACCTGTTCTTCTATTAGTCATATATGATGTAATAGTTACATCTTCTCTAACAGAAATCTTAAATAATGATATATCTAATACATCACCTACAACCTCAACACCATCTCTTGTAACTTTAATTCTATCACCTACATGAATAGCACCACTTGTCATAATTGCCATCCATCCAAACATAGACATAAACCAATCTTTTAATGCAATAGCAATACCAGCTGATGCAAATCCAAGGAATGTAACTAAGTATGATGCATTATCTATATATGAAAACAATAAAACAAAAACAGATATTAAGATAACAGAGAAATTAATAATTTTATTTACTGTATATTCTTGATCATCATCTTTTTGTGTTAAATATTTTTTTATAATAAGTTTAAGTCCAAAGGCAATTGCAAAGAAAACAAATATTATAAATAAAATTTTAAATGTTCTAAAAAACTCCTCATTAATTTGTTCTTCAACTTCTAATGTAATTTGCTCTATTCTTTTCCCAAATACTCCATCTGTTGTAGATACAATATCAACAACCATTACAAAGTCTTTTATTTCACTTTGCAGAGCTTTTCTATCTTCTAATAATAGTTTTGAATCTTGAACAATCTTCAATTCATTTAAAATATTTTCATTTTTAATAAGCAACTCAAGAACTTCATTTAATTCAACATTGATCTTTTTATAAGCTTCTTTTTCATCTTCTAATTGTGCAATATAAGAATAAGCCTCAATTATTGCAAAAGGGTTTGTAACCTCTGGGGCTTTTTGTATTGTGTGAGGCTTAATCTTATTCCCAATAGGAGAATCTCTATATTCACTAATTAGTTCAAGCTCATTTTCCTTGATCTTAATTTTATTTTTAAGCTGATATGATTTCTCTTTCCACTTTTCACCCTTCCAATTGGCATATTTTTTTGCATCTTTTTTAATTACTTTTAATTCATTTTCAATACTTCTGTATGTAAGATAATTGTTATATCTTTTGATCCAAATATTATCTTTTAAAGATTCTTCAATATCTTGAATCTGTTCTTTGTATATTCTAATGTTTTTAAGATCTACTTTTGTTAATTCTTTTTTATTTTCAGCATTTGAATAAGTACATAGTAATACTATAAATAAAAATATTTTAAGCAAATATTTTATCATCTAAAATCCTTTAAAACATCAATTATAGTTTCCTTTGGTGTTTCATCTGTGATAATACAATCACCAATACCACGAGCTAATATAAATTTAATTTTATTATCTAATGCTTTTTTATCTAAAAAGAAATGATCATAAAAATCATCAACATCATTAATTTTATAACTCGTAGGTATATCATATTTTTCTAATAGCACTTGAACTCTATTAACTTCATCATTTGTCATAAGATTTTGAGCTACAGACACTTTATTAGCCATAATAATTCCAATACCTACAGCTTCTCCATGCAAGTATTTTTCATAGTTTGTTTCATTTTCAATTACATGCCCAAAAGTATGTCCATAATTTAAGGCTGCTCTTATACCATTTTCTTTTTCATCTTGATTTACTACAGAAGCTTTTGTTTCTACAGACTTTTGAATTGCAATGTTAATATTATTACCATCTCTTAAATCATTTTGCTCTAACCATTCAAAAAAATCTTTATTAAAACATACTGCCATTTTCACTATCTCAGCTACTCCTGCTCCAAATTCTCTAGCAGGTAAGGTAGTTAAAAAGAAAGGATCTATATAGACAGCTCTTGGTTGATGAAATGCACCGATTAAGTTTTTTCCATATTTATTATTTACCCCAGTCTTACCACCAACACTTGCGTCAACTTGAGATAATAATGTTGTAGGTACTTGAATAAAATCAATACCTCTTTGATATAAACTTGCAGCAAATCCAGTCATATCACCAATAACACCACCACCAAATGCAATCAGTACAGATTTTCTATTTAGCTTATGCTCAAAGCAATGATCTAATATTTGCTCTATTGTTTCCATATTTTTGTATTGTTCACCATCTGGTACAGTAACTACACTCAAATCTTTTGATTTTACCTTTGACATTAAATAATCAAGATGAAATCCACTTACAGTTGGATTTGTAACAATTACAGTTTTTGTATCTATTTGAATTTCTAATAATTTGTCAATTGTAACCTTATAATTACAATCCGGTAAGTTTATATCTATGATCATATGCGAAAGCCTTTAAAATATGTTTATATAACCTTTATTATATCTAAGTTTTGATAAAATATCTGTAAATAAATTATTTATTAATTATACATATATTTAGGGAGTTTACAATTGAGTAAAAAACAAGATAAAAAAGTAAAAAAAGTTGTACTAGCGTATTCTGGAGGATTAGACACATCAGTAATTTTAAAATGGTTACAAGATGAATATAACGCGGAAGTTATTACATTTACTGCAGACCTTGGTCAAGGTGAAGAGGTTGAACCTGCACGAGCCAAAGCATTAGCATGTGGTATTAAACCTGAAAATATTTTCATACTTGATATTCAAGAAGAATTTGTAAAAGATTATGTATTCCCAATGTTTAGAGCAAATGCAATATACGAAGGTGAATATTTACTTGGTACTTCTATTGCAAGACCACTTATTGCAAAAAAACAAATTGAAATTGCTGCTCAAATGGGTGCAGATGCTGTATCACATGGAGCAACTGGAAAAGGTAATGATCAAGTTAGATTTGAACTTGGATATTTAGGTCTTAATCCTGATATCACTGTTATTGCACCTTGGAGAGAATGGGATTTAAATTCAAGAGAAAAACTTTTGGCATATGCAAGAGAACATGGTATTTCTATTGATGCTAAGCATTTAGATGAAAATGGGACACCAACAGTAAGCCCATATTCAATGGATGCAAATTTACTTCATATCTCTTATGAGGGACTTCACTTAGAAAATCCAATGAATGAACCTGAAGATTCTATGTGGCTATGGACTACATCTCCAGAAAAAGCTCCAGATGAACCTGAATATATTACAATTGGATATAAAAATGGTGATCCTATTTCTATTGACGGAAAAGAATTATCACCAGCAACAATGTTAAGAACTTTAAATGAATATGGAAATAAACATGGTATAGGAAGACTTGACATAGTTGAGAATAGATTTGTAGGTATGAAAGCAAGAGGTTGTTATGAAACTCCAGGTGGAACAATTATGCTTAAATCTCATAGAGCAATTGAATCTATTTGTTTAGATAGAGAAGAAGCTCATATGAAAGATGGAATGATTGCTAAATATTCTGAACTAATTTATAATGGTTTCTGGTTCTCTCCTGAGCGAGAAATGATGCAAGCAGCTATTGACTGTACTCAAAAATATGTACAAGGTAATGTTAGACTTAAACTTTATAAAGGTAATGTAACTGTTGTAGGTAGAGAATCTGATATGTCTTTATACTCAGAAGAACACTCAACATTTGAAGAAGATGAAGTTTATAATCAAAAAGATGCAGAAGGTTTTATTAGACTTAATGCATTAAGAAGAATTATCGCTGGTAAAAAAAGAGCTGGTAACTAATTCTTGAAATAATATGATCGCCATATAAAGGCTAACCACTCAATACAATAAAGGAAATATAGTAGTGAAGTACTTACATGATTTAAAACAAATTATTGAAATCAACTCTTATACTCAAAATAAAGATGGAGTTGATAAGGTTGGTCTTCAAATGCAAAAGTGGTTAGAAGATATTGGATTTGAAACAAAAAGATATCAAAGAGACTTAATTGGTGATCATCTATTATTTACTACCCCAAAAACTAATGGTCCAAAAATATTACTTTTAGGACATAATGATACAGTATTCCCATTTGGTACATTTGAAGGTTTTAGAGAAGATGAAAATTGGATCTATGGACCTGGTGTATGTGATATGAAAGGTGGAAATATAGTTGCCCTTGAATCATTAAGAAATTTACATAAAACAAATAAGCAAATAACTAATATAGATTTCCTTTTAGTTTCAGATGAAGAAACTGGAAGTGATGATAGTAAATTTGTTACATTAGAACTTGCAAAAAACTATGACTATTGTTTTGTATTTGAAGCAGCTGGAGAGAATCTTGAAGTTGTAACAAGTAGAAAGGGTGTAGGAACATATACCATATCAATTCAAGGCGTTGCAGCACATGCAGGTACTAGCTATTTAAAAGGTACTAATGCTAATCTTGAAGCAGCTTATAAACTTCAAGAACTTACAAAATTAACTAACCTAGATATTGGAACTACTGTTAATGTTGGACAAATAACAGGTGGAATTGGAGCAAATACAATATCTCCTAAATGTGAACTTCTTCTTGAAATTAGATACACTAAAAATAGTGAAAGAGATAGACTATTAAAAGCACTAGATACTATTACAAATACTTCATATGTAGATGGTACAAAATCAACTTTAAGTGGATTAATTCAAAGAGATGTAATGGAAGAGAATCATACTCAATTAGAATTTGTAAAACAACTTGAAGAGATTACTAATACAACAATACCTCGTGAGCAAAGAGGTGGTGTTAGTGATGCAAATCATGTTGCATCATGTGGAGTTATCACACTAGATGGCTTTGGTCCTTTTGGAGATGGAGATCATACAATTAATGAAAGAGCATTAAAAAGTAGTTTTACTCAAAGAATATCTATGATGAGTAAAATATTAAATTCAATTAAAGGGGAGAATTAATGGCTAAAAATAGAACAATAGGGATTTGGATGTATCAAAACGGTGGTGGAGATATCATCGAACAAAAAATGGTACAAAAATTAAAAGAACGAGGAATAGATTGTATTACAGGACTTAATTTAAGAAATGCAATATCAAAGAATGGTTCTATAATTTGTCAAGATGTTAATGGTAAAGATATAAAAATGGAAACTTTAGATTTAATGTTTTCATATAATGCAGGTGAACAAACACAGTATCAAACATATTTATACCAAGCATTAAATAGAATTGTACCTATGATTAATTCATATGAGTCTTTTGCACTTACTGAAGATAAATTTCATACATCATTTGTACTAAGAAATGCAGGTATTGCAACTGCTGATTATAAACTATGTCATAGAGATGATGCACATCAGCTTAAAAAGATTATCACGAAATGGGATAAAATGGTATATAAACCAACTGATGGTTGGGGTGGTATGGGTCTTACAAAGATAGAAAATGAAGACACTCTTGATATGCTTATGCCATTTTTAAATCAAATGGATTTAAGATATTTCTATGTGGAAAAATTCATTACGTATGATAATAGTGACTTTAGAGTTGATATTGTTGATGGTGAATTTGTAAGCTGTTACGGTAGAAAAGCTAGTGGTAATGATTGGCGTACAAATATTACAGCAGGTGGATCTGTATTTATGAGAGATGCAAGCGAAGAAATTATTGATGTAGCAAAACGAGCATGTGAAGCTTGTGGTGTTGATATTGGTGGTGTTGATATTATTTATGATGAAGAAAAAGAAGAGTATGTAGTATTAGAAGTAAATGGAATACCTGCTTTTGCTACACCTGAACAAGAAGGAATGGGACTTAAATTTAACGATAGAAAAATTGATTTAATTGTTGATTTAATAGACAGAAAAACTAAGTAAACGTGTAGATTCGTAACATTAGATTATTTTATACTATTACTTTAATAATATATTAATTATTTTTTAGATAGAATCCGAAAATTATGAAAAAGGGAAATAATATGGCACTAAAAAACAAAGACTTACCAACACTTGGATTTTTATACATGGATTATGTATTAAGATTTTTTGATCACTCAAACTTCAAAGGTTGGCCAAATAAAATAGAAACAGCAACTTACCACTGGGGTAATGATAAAGATAGATTTATCAAAGAAGTAAAAAGAAAAAAAATTGATATTTTAATTGGTAATGTACCTGCAACTGCATATGAAACTTTTAGAGAAATTGCAAGAGAATTACCTCATGTACAATTTATCCCTTCTTTAGATACTCAATTTTCTAATAAATCAAAAGAAAATGTTACTAGATTTGCTTGGAAGTATGACTTACCAATCCCTAAGACTTATATATACTATAATAGACCAAATGCCTATAAATTCCTTAAAAAATGTGAATATCCAAAGATTATAAAAAAATCATATGGACCATCAAACTACGGTGGATACTTTGTACATAAAGTAGACGATGAGAAAGAAGCAGCCAAACTATTCAATGAAAAGAAATATCATCCAATGTATATGCAAGATTTTGTACCTATGGAAGCAGATATTAGAGTTATGCTTATTGGTCATAAACCTGTATGTGCATTCTGGAGAAGAGCCCCTGAAGGTGAGTGGTTAACAAATACTAGTCAAGGTGGATCTATGGACTACATGGATGTTCCTAAAAATGTTTTAGATTTAGCTGTTCAAGTATCTAAAGATGCAAAAGCTGAATATTGGGCATGTGATGTTGCATATGGACTAGATGGTGTTCCACGAATTTTAGAGTGTGCTACGGCATTTGCAGCATTCCCATATATTAGAGACTGGATTGGTCAATATATTATGTGGAATTTAAGCGAAGGTAGATTTAGAAAACCTCATATGCCAATGTTTAACTGGGAAGAATTAGGTAAAGTTTCTCCAGATTTACTAAGAACTATGAGACATATTACATTTGGTAAATATGATTCTTCATATGATGGTGAATACTTTGGAAATAAAAAGAAAATGTATGGTGAAGGTGAAAGATACTTACATGAACTTGATGATGAATATAAGGTTTATAAAGTAAAAAGAAGATGGACAGAAGAATGGCCAAGTGAAAAATGGAACTATCAAGATAATCTTTCTTTAGAAAATTTAAAATCAATGAAAGTACCAAACCTTACAGATAAAAATACACCAAATCCAGATAAAAATGAAGATGAAGAATCTGTTCAAACTAAAGATGTTTCAAAAGAAGAATTAAAAGAAGTTTTAACTTCAATTGATGGTATTGGTAATAAAAAATTTGATAAAATAATTGAAGAAGTTGGATCAACACAAGATGTAGTTGGAGTACTTGATCAATCTCCTGCAATCCTTATAAATATTAAAGGTATCACAAAGAAGCTTATAGATAAAATCACAGATTCTTGGGAAAATTTCAGAAAATAAGGGTCAATTAATTTGAAACAACAATATAAATCTTATCAACAAACTTGTGATTTTTTAGAAGATTGTGTAAGAAAATATCCAGATTTAATTAAAATTAAATCAATAGGAAAAACATGGGAAAATAGAGATATTATGCTTGCAACAATATCTCTAAATGTTGAACAATCTCATTTAAAACCAGCTATGCTTTATACAGGGTCTATCCATGCTAGAGAATGGATAGGTAATGAGTTAGGTGTGGCTTTCATAGAATATTTATTAGAAAATCATTCATCAAATCCTAGTGTATTAAAAACACTTACTAAAAATACACTCTATATTGTACCTTGTCTAAATCCAGATGGATTTGAGTATAGCCGTTCTCATTTTTCTTTTTGGAGAAAAAATAGACGAGATAATGGAGATGGTACATTTGGTGTAGATTTAAATAGAAACTTCTCTATTGGTTATCAAAAATCTAATAATACATCATCAAATGTGCATAGTGGTCCTCACCCTTTTAGTGAACCAGAAACACTTGCTATGAAAAAATTTGTAGATGCACATGAAAATATAACTATTGCTTTAGATTATCATTCGCAAGGAAATGTTTTCTTTCCTGCACATAAATTCAAACATGAATCAGAAATTGAAGGTACTGACCTTAATACATTATGTGCAAATATGAATTATGAAATTCAAAAAGTAACTGGTAGAAAATACGGAATCCATAGAGGTAAGCCACCTACAAAATTAATCTCTGGTAGTGGTAGAGAGTATTATTATAGTCGTGGTATTATTTCTGTAGTTGTAGAAGTAGGAACAAGAAATATTCCTGACTTTATGCAAAATATGCAAGAATCAATTGATGAAAATATTCCTGCACTACTTAGATCACTTAGAGAAGCTAAAAATTATTCAAAAAATGCTCCAAAAAGAGTAAATAATTTCAGTACATCTAATGTTTCAAAAAATGAAGTTACATTAACTTGGGATTATCCAGAAAATAAAGATATTTACTTTCAAGTTTTTAGAAATACTGAAAATAAAGAGTCTTGTACTAAAAACAATATGGTATGTGAAACTTACAATAGAACATTTACAGATATTCAACTTAAAAGTTCTACATCATATTATTATTATATTAGAGCCGTTAATAACCTAACTGATGTTAAATCACCTTATGCTCCAAAAGCTAAGGTAAGAACACTTCTTGATGATGACGAATTTGCAAAAACTATTTTTCCAAATCCTAAATCAGTAGGTTATGTTGCACAAAAATCTATTGAAACTAATTTAAAACATTTTGGAATCAATTCTCTTTTTATAGGTGTTAATGAAACTAAAGGTAAAAGTTTTGGAGTAATGGAATTTGATTTAAGTTCAATACCAAAAAATGCAATTATTAAAGATGTTCAAATATCTTTATACCCTTTAAACAGAGTGAATGCAAAAATTGAAAAATTTGGTGAATGGAAAGTATCATTTATAGATCAAGAGACAGTATCACAAATTAGTGATTATGATCAAATTAATAACGCAACAATTATTGAAACATTAGGTGATTCAATACCATCTGAAAAATTAACTCAAGGTATTTGGAGTCATTGGAATTTTACTGGATCAGAAAAAAGTATTTTAGAAACACAATTACAAAACAATAGTAAAGTCCTATTTAAAATACATGGACCAGAAGTACTTCCTGACGGTAGAGATTCTCAAATGATGATGTTTGATCTAGGATACGGTAAATTTGGTGGTGGTTTACACTACAGACCAAATATAGACATTACATATACTATTCCTAGTACAAAAGTTGAGATTAAAGCATCTACAATATCATCAATTTATGAAGATAATATTAATACTAATGAACTTATTTGTGGATTTGATAAAAATAACAATAAAATATACGGTCTTATGGAATTTAATTTAGATTGTTTACCAGATGCAAATAAAACTGTAATTACAAATAGCTACATACAAATAAAAAATAAAAGTGCTTCAAAAACAAAAGAAGATATTAGATATAACGTAGAGTTTGTAGAACTTAATGGCTCATCTTATGAATCAATGCAAAATAGAGAAAGAATTGAATTTATAGGATATGAAGTATCTCGTTCAGATATTCAAAAGAAAAAAACTCATAAATTCATTTTTGATAAATATTCTACAATGGCTCTAGAGGATATCCATAATTCAAAAAAAGATGCAAAATTTATAATAAAACCTACTTCATCTGATATTAAAAACCATATAGTATCTTGGCATACAACAGGTAATCAAAGTCAAGTTAAACTTGTAGTGGAATATATAAATAAAAGAAATGAGTCTGTTAATACTATTGAAAATTTAAAATGTACTGTTAAAAGAGGTAAAATAAATCTTACATGGGATAGTCCAAGTGATGAAGATTTTAGTGGTGCATATGTAGTAAGAAATAGATTTAGAATACCAAAATCTCCACTTGATGGAGATAAAATATATGCAGGAAAAGACAACTATACAATAGATGATTTTGGAAGTATAGATATCTGTAAATATTATTCAGTATTTTCATATGACGATGTTCCAAATTATTCTCAAGCAGTATCTATTAAATATGATAGTAATGGATCAGTAGCTTGTTTAGAAGTATGCTAATATGATATTAAAATTCAAAAAATGGTTTCCTAAAATTAAAAAATCAGCTTGGATTGCTCCAAGTGCTGATGTAATTGGAAATGTTAAAATTGGAAAAGATTCTTCAATATGGTTTGGAGTAGTTATTCGTGGAGATGTACATAAGATTAGAATTGGTAAAAGAACATCAATTCAAGATTTATCTATGGTGCATGTAACTCATTACAAAAAACCTGATATGTCTGATGGTCATCCTACAATAATTGGTGATGATGTAACTATTGGTCATAAAGTTATGCTTCATGGTTGTACAATAGAAAATGGATGTTTAATTGGTATGAATGCTACTATTTTAGATGGTGTAATAATTGGCGAAGGTAGTATCGTTGGAGCACATTCACTAGTAACATCAAATAAAGTATTTCCACCAAATTCTTTAATAATGGGATCACCAGCTAAAGTTGTTAAAACACTATCAAAAGAAGAATCACAAAACTTAATTGAACATGCTGCTAGGTATGTAAAGTTCAAAAAAGAATATCAACACTAAACTTAATCTAATTCTTTATTAAAAGTATTGCAAATTGCAATACTTTTAAATATTATCAAACAAAACTGCTATTATTCTTTTATAATAAAAAGGATTTTCAAATGGCAAAGAAAAAATCAAATATATTTGAGTGTCAACACTGTGGAGAACAAAGTCAAAGATGGCTTGGAAAATGTCCAAGTTGTGGAGGATGGGATAGCTTTGTTGAACTTAGTACAGAGCAGCAAGAAGTAATAAAAAAAACAGCTAAACTATCAACAGAAACTTCAAAAGCTACACCCATCACTCAAGTAATGCAAGATAATATTACTAGATTTTCAACTTCTAATGAAGAATTTGATCTTGTACTTGGTGGTGGAGTTGTTCCTGGAAGTTTAACACTTATTGGAGGAAGTCCTGGTGTTGGAAAGTCAACATTACTATTAAAAATTGCTGGAAATATAGCTAAGACAGGAAAAAAAGTTTTATATGTATCAGGAGAAGAATCAGCTGGTCAAATAAAAATGAGAGCTACTAGACTTGAAGCAAATGAAGATAACTTATTTTTATTATCTGAAATATCTCTGGAGTCTATCAATGATGAACTATTAAGACAAGATTATGAAGTAGCAATTATAGATTCAATACAAACAATTTATTCAAATAATTTAACATCAGCACCTGGTAGTGTATCTCAAGTTAGAGAGATTACATTTGAATTAATGAGAAAGGCAAAAGAATCAGAAATTGCAATGTTTATTATTGGACATATTACAAAAGATGGTTCAATTGCAGGTCCAAGAGTATTAGAACATATGGTAGACACTGTACTATATTTTGAAGGTGAAAGTAGTAAAGAACTTAGAATGCTACGAGGATTTAAAAATCGTTTTGGTAGTACTAGTGAAATAGGTATATTTGAAATGACACAAAATGGATTAGAAAGTGCAAAAGATATAAATAGAAAATTCTTTACAAATACAAAACCACAAAGCGGATCTTGTCTAACTGTTGCGATTGAAGGTAGTCGTGCATTAATACTTGAAGTACAAGCATTAGTTAGCGATAGTAATCATCCTAATCCAAAACGAAGTGCTACAGGATTTGACACAAATCGTCTAAATATGCTTTTAGCTTTACTTGAAAAAAAATTAGATTTACCATTAAATCAATATGATGTATTTATCAATATAAGTGGTGGAACAAAAGTAAAAGAAAGTTCCTGTGATTTAGCTGTAATTGCAGCAATTATTTCTAGTTTTAGAGATCGTCCTATTTCTAAAGAGTCTGTATTTATTGGTGAAGTTAGTCTTACTGGCGAAATAAAAGATGTTCATGGAATGGAAAATAGACTAAAAGAAGCATCATCACAAGGTATTACAAAAGCTATAATCTCGACAAAACCTAAAGCAAAAATAAATATAAAATTATTTGAAGTAGAAGAAGTACCTAAAATGTTAGAACTATTTTAATCATTTTTAGATAAAATGAATTGAATTTAATAATAAATACTAGGAGATTTTTATGGTAAGAGATATGTGTGGGGAAGTAAGAATGGAAGAAGGTTTTATGAGAACTGTTATTGAATATGGTACTAATGAAAGTAAGAAAAAGATTCAAGCTGCAATAGCTTTAATAGAAGAACAACAAAATATATTTCCTACTGTAATTAGAAAAGCAATTAGCAGCACTGCTGGTAATATATCAATAGAGTTTGAAACAGGTGGATGTGATAGAGAAGCAGGTACTTTTTCTGAAGCTCTTCTAAAGGAATTAGATATTAAAGCTTGTGAAGTACACTAAAAGTGGATATTGATTTAGATAATCATTGTAAATATGATATAAATATTGATGAGTTAAAAGAGATCACAGCTGAAGTTACAGACAAAGACATAGAACTTCTAGTGACATTTAATGAACAAATACAAGAGTTAAATAAAAATTTTAGAGATATAGATAAGCCTACAGATGTATTGAGCTTTCCATTTGATATTATGCCATTTGCTCCACTTGGAAGTATAGCAATTAGTACAGATTTTGTAGAAGAAAAAGCAAAAGAATATGGACATGATTTTAATGATGAATTGAAATTATTATATATTCATGGTCTTCTACATTTAGTTGGATATGATCATGAAGTTGATAATGGTGAACAAAGAGCAGAAGAAGAAAGATTAATTAAAAAATTCAATCTTCCTAATAGCTTAATAATTAGAACAGAAGAAAAGGAATTTTAGCTTGGATATTTTAATATTTGTAGTTTCAATGGGTGCACTAATATATGGTGCAGATTTTATTATCGAAGAAAGTGAAAAAATTGCTTTACATTTTAAAATTTCACCTTTTATAATTGGAGCTACACTAATTGCTCTTGGTACTAGTTTACCAGAAATGGCAGTAAGTATGAGTGCATCAGTGCAGGGTAGCGGTGATATTGCTGTTGCTAATGTAATTGGTAGTACAATTTTTAATATATCACTAGTACTTGGTACAGTATTTATATTATCAAAAAAAATAAGTCCTAAAAGAGATCTTTTTGCTCAAGATTCAGCATGGTCACTTTTCCCAATATTAATTTTTATTTTAATGGGTATAGATGGTAAGCTATCAATGCTTGATGGTATATTATTTTTAATATTAATGGGTGCTTATTTACTATTTCTTATTCAAAGTAATCAAGTTGATGAGATTGATGAAGATATTGCAAATGAAAAATTTGCCTGGAATAAATCATTAGGATTACTTTTAGTTGGATTTATTTTTGTTGTTGGTGGTGCAGATTTTGCAATTGATAGTGCAGGAAATATTGCTAGAGACTTTGGTGTTAGTGAATGGATTATTGGACTATTTTTAGTTGCCTTTGGTACAAGTTTACCTGAATTAACTGTAGCAATTAAAGCAGCAAGAGCAAATAATGCAGATATGGCAATTGGAGCAATTATCGGTTCTAATGTAGCAAACTTTACTATGGTTCTAGGTCTTAGTTCAATTATAAATCCATTAAATGTAGATTTTAGTGCGAATTTCTTTGATATTATGGCTGCTACTATTGTATCAATCATGCTTGTATTTATAACAGCAAATAAATTATATAACAAAAGTGCAGGAATTGTACTATTAACAGTACTAGCATTAGTTATATCTAATAGTTTCTAGACTTATTTAAAGTGAAGTTCCTACTTTTACTTTATATACTTTTTTTAACTACTGTAAATGCACTTACATTTACAGTAGCTACATATAATGTAGAAAACTTATTTGATTTAAAATATCAAGGTAATGAATACTTAGAATTTAAACCTCATACTAAAAAATGGAACAAAAAAAAATTAGAAAATAAATTAAAAAATATAACTAAAGTTTTAAATACTAAAAAACTAGATATTGTTTCACTACAAGAAATAGAATCAAAAGAAGCACTTGATCTTCTTTTACAGAAACTACCACAATACAAATATAGTCACTTTTATAAAAAACCTAATAGTGCTATTGGGTTAAGTATTATTAGTAAATACCCAATTATATCAAATGATATTATTCCTGTGCAAAAATATAATAAAAGAAGTAGAGATATACTTAAAAGTACAATATTAATTGATAATAAAAAACTTATTATTTTTACTAATCATTGGCGATCTAAAAAAGCTGGAGAAAATGCAAGAATACCTTATGCAATAGCTCTTATGAAACATCTTCAAACTATAAACAAAGATATTGAATATCTAATATTAGGTGACCTAAATTCAAATTATAATGAATATAAAACATTTAAATACAATAAAAAATTAAATACTACATCAGGTATTACTGGTATTAATCAAATTTTAAATACAACTATAAAACAAAATTTTATCACTAAAAATAATATAAAAAATCAAGATGAAATAGTACATTATAACCTATGGTTGGAAAAGTCAAAATATCATAGATATAGTTATAAATATAGAGGAGAGAAAGAAACACCAGATAATATTATTTTAGCACAAACTCTTTTTGATAATAAAAATATATCTTATATTGATAATTCATTTGATGTACTATATTCAAAAAATAAACAATCTGATCATCTTTTAATATATGCTTCATTTTCTACAAACAAGGCATATTCTAATATAGGTAATACTCCTATTAACAATAGTGCTTCATCCGTTTATAAAGTTGAGAATATAGAAAAACCAATTAATATTAATAATTCACTCATAATATATAAGATAAGTTCAAACAGTGCAATAGCAAAAGAAAAAGGAAAGAGAGCAATATATTTATATAAATGTGCAGGTCAATTAAAAATTGGAAATAAATATAATTTTACCATTAATGAAATAGATAATTTTAATGGATTAATTGAAGTGACAAATATATCTAATATAAAGAGTATTTCCGATAAAAAAGAACATATTAAAAATTATTTTTTAGAGGCTAAAGATATAGATATATTTAATCTAAAATATCAAAATGAAATAGTAAAAAATTTAAAAGGTATTTATAAAAATAGATATTTATATTTTACATATAATGGTAAAAATAAAAAGATTAGATTATATGCAAAAGATAAAAATATTCTACCAAAAGATAATCAAAATATTATTGTAAACTCAGGACATATATCAATATATAAGTCAAAAGTACAAATTACATTACATAAGAAAAGTGACTATATCGTTATTAAGAAATAATGTCTTTTAATACTTTATAAACATTATGAACCGAACTTATATCACATTCTTCTCTATGTGAATGTGGAAAATATATATTTGGCCCAATTGAGCAAATCTGCATATTTGGATATTTCTCTTTAAATATCGCACACTCAAGCCCTGCATGAATAGCTTCTAAACTAGCATCTTTATTATGTCTCTTGTATATATTTAATACTTTAGATGTAAATTCACTTTGTTGTGGTTTCCATGCTGGATATTTACCACTAGTTTCTACATTAAATCCAAATGCTTCTAGTAATACTATAGTCTCGTTTTTAATAATTAATAACTCTTCATTATCCATACTTCTAGCACTTAGTTCAACTTTAAAATCATCAATAGATGTTGAAACAATTGCAATATTAATTGATGTTAATACACTCTCTATCTCTTTATCGTATCCTCTTACACTATTTGCGAAAGAATAAATAAAATCTATAATTTTTGAATCAAGTTTTCTATAATGTTTTGTTGGAGCATCTATTGTTTTTATATTCATATTTTCATGAGATATTTTTGGAATCTGTGAAGATGCTATAATAGCTTTTGCACTCTTTGGAATTGAATTAATTCTTTCTCCACCATTTAACTCTAAAAGATCAGCATGACATTCTTTAATAGTCCTAGTAATTAATTTTAAAGCATTTGGAACATTTTTATCAATATCAACACCACTGTGCCCTCCATCAAGCTCATCTATAGTAATCTCATAAAGTATTTTATTCTCTTTATTTTCAATATATTCACTAATAGTGTTTGTAGCAAAAATATCAATTCCACCAGCACATCCAATACAAATCTCACCCTCTTCTTCACTATCAAGATTTAACATCTTTGAAGATTGTAAATTAAATTCTATATCATTTGCACCAAGTAATCCAATCTCTTCATCACAAGTAAAAAGTAATTCTAGATTTTTATTTTCTTCCATTAGAGCTAACATATATGCACACCCTATTCCATTATCTGCACCAAGTGTTGAATTTACAGCTTTTAAGTATCCATCTACTTCCATAATCTCAGGTACTTTTCCATCTTCTAAACATACGATATCATAGTGTGATTGAAGGCAAATATCAGGAGTTTGATTTTGTTTATAACATAAAATATTATTTGCATTATCGACTTTACAAATATAATCATTTTTTAAAGCAAAGTTTTGAATAAATTGTATAAATGGTTTATGCGTACCACTACATCGTGGTACGACTGTTATTTCTTTGAATAGTTCAATTACTCTCATAATTTAAACTTTTAATTTTGATAGATCTCTTTTTCTAAATGCAATTGCTATTACAGTAAATACAAGTGCAGTTAATACATATACCCAAGTTGGAACTGGTACAGGATCTCCTGTAGCATAAGAATGCATTCCAGATAGATAGAAGTTAACTCCAAAGTATGTCATAAGAATACATGCAAATGCCAATGTAGAAGCTACTGCAAATACATATGGTTTATTTAGTTTTGTCATCATTCTTAAATGCAGTACCATTGCATAAGCAATTATTGATACATAAGCCCAAGTCTCTTTTGGATCCCATCCCCAGTATCTACCCCAAGATTCATTTGCCCATACTCCACCAATAAAGTTTCCAACAACAAGCATTGCAAGACCGATAATAAGAGATGCTTCATTTATTGCTGTAATTTGTCTAATAGTATCATCTAAATGTGGTCTTTTATCACTTCTAAATATAAATAGTAATAATGCCATAAATCCTAACATAGCACCAATTGCTAAGAATCCATATGAACCTGTAATAATAGATACATGAATTGTCAACCAATAAGATTTAAGTACAGGTACTAAGTTTGTAATTTGTGGATCAATTCCACTTAAATGTGCTGTAAACATAAATACACCTGCCATTACAACTGTAGCACTTAATGCCATTAAAGATTTTCTGAAGAAAAATAATCCAGCAAACATGGCTGACCATGCAATATATACAAGTGATTCGTAAGTATTACTCCAAGGAGCGTGACCACTTACATACCATCTCATCCCCATACCGAAAGTTTGAATAGCAAATAATATAGCAAGAACAATAAATATAATTGTATTTAATTTACTCGATGATAATTTCTGATTAAATACCGTTATAAACGCTACTATAAATAATAAAAGTCCAATAATTACATATGCTAATGTAAGTTTTGGGAATACATCAAGCTTGTTTAGAAAGATTTCTGCATCAATAATATCTTGAGGAGGAATTACTTCTGAACCTGCTTTTTCTTGATACATTTTTATAAACTCAAGGAATTTCATAGCTTCTGGATAATTACCAGCAGCTACATTTGAAATAAATCCTCTTGTAATTGTACGAACAACTTCTTTATCTTTATCATGGAATCTTTCAATTGCATCCATTGGAGCATACCATTTATTTGTATTACTATGTGCATGTCCATCTTTTGGTTCAGGAAAAATGTTAAATAACATACCACCAAATACTTGATAAGCAATACTTAATCTTTCATCAAACTTAATAATATCCTTTTCAAATGTACCTCTTTGATTTGGATTCATTGCATTAGCTTCTTTACTTTGCTTTGCTAAAACATACCCATCCTCATTAAAGACTTCAGAAAATGATAAATACTTTCTACTAGAATCAATGCCTAATAACTTTTTTAATTTAGGTGTTGTGATTTTTAACATTTTCACTTCACCCCAAAGTTTTGGATTAGTCATCATTCCTAATACAATTTGGTTTGAATTAAGCCCTAAAAATGTACTCTTTTTAGTTAGCTTTTGTACTATCTCTTTATTTAAAGTATCAAGAGGTTTCATTCGTCCCATACCAGACTGAGTCACTATTTTTCCAAATGATTGTGCAATTTCTAATGATTGTGTTTTATAATCTTTTAAATACTGAGCATTATCAATATCTTTGGCTTGTACTTGTTGAGTATTAACTAATGTAAATAAAGCAGCTGCAACAATAGCTACATTAAATTTTTTGATATATTGTGTCAATTTAATAAATCTACTACTCTTGTCAAACATATTCATTAATAGTCCTAGTGTTAATAAAAAATATCCAATATATGTAGGGATTGTTCCTGGATCATTATTCACAGATAATACTGTTCCTTTTTCATCTTGATCATATGAACTTTGGAAAAACTGATAACCACCATATTTTAATGTTGAGTTCATAAAAATTCTATAGTCAAATTCTACATCATTAGCTTTATCAATTAGTGTAATTTCACTAGCATATGAAGATGGTGCCATAGATCCTGGATATCTATCTAATTGGAAATCATTTAATTTAATTGCAAATGGAACTGTCATATATTTTGAACCATACGTTAATTTAATTTTTACATCATTTTTAAATTCTAGATCAAGAACTCTTCCTACATTTCCTCTTTGACCTACTAATTTAACTTCTTGATTTTCTCCATCAAATGTAACTTTAGTTGTAATAAGATTCATTGATGCTGATTGTTTTTTAGCAAACTTGTAGCTAAGCATATAAAGATTTAAAACTCTATTATCAAATGGAATATCATAAGAAAAACTATTATCTCCAATTGCAGAAAACTCTTTTGGGAATATTTTTGTTACTGATTTATCACCTTGTGTAATTGTAGCTTGCACATATGGTTCAAGTGAAATCATTGAAGATTGTGTTTCACCTTCTCTAATTTGCATAATACCTTCATATCCTACAAATCTTGTAAGGGAAGCCCCAATTAACATTACTACAAATGATACGTGAAATATAAATCTACCATTTATTTTTTTATACATTTTTCTTCTGTATATAATACCACTTAGATTAATAATAGAAAGAGTTAAAACAATTTCATACCATAAATGATTATACACAAGAACTCTTGCAGTTGATGTACCATAATCATTTTCAATGAATGTTCCAACTGCAGCACCGACTGCTAATAGTGTAAACATTAAGAGCATTGTCCAATATGAAAACAGTATATCTGTATATTTTTGAGTTAAAGTAGATTTCATGGTAAAATAATTTCCTTAAAGTTTGTTATTATTGGAGATTGTATCTAAAAATATATATAATATTTCTTGAACTTTTAAAACTAAATATTATATTTTATTTAGTAGTTTTTCGACCTTCTTGTATCCATGAAACAATTCCATGTTCTAAGTGATATACATTTTTAAATTTTAATTGTTTAGATAAAAAATCACCTACAACACCTGTCCTACTACCTGTACGACATACTAAAACAAATGCTGTATTTTGGTCTTCAATAAGCATTGATAATTTATTCAACCAAGCTTGAACATCATATGTACCATTAGGAGTAAAAAACATCACTTTTTTACTTGTAGGTACTACACCTGTAAATTTCCATTCTTCTGGTGTTCTTATATCAATCACTACAACTTTTTGATCTATTTTTTCTTGTAATTGGGCTGAATTTATTCCTACAAAAGAAGCATAACTTATTGTTCCGTAAACTAAAAACATTATTAATAAAAACTGTTTCATGATATTCCATTTATTTTTTACTTATTATATTTAAACTCTATTAATAAAGCATTAATGTATAATAAGAATAATTTAATGAATAGGAATATTTTTTGCAAAATGTAGATGAAATAAGACAAGAACGACAAAAATGGTTTAACTGGAAAAATATAAAACCACTTTATGATGCTGTAGAGAAAGTTAAACAAATCAAAACTGATGATTTAAATATTGAACTTGGAGACTATGTTAAAGTTGGATCAAAAGATAATTTAAACGATACAGATCATGAAATTTTACTTGATGCAAAAAAAAGTCTAATCCCATGGAGAAAAGGTCCATTTGATCTTTTTGATTCAAAACTTGAAACAGAATGGAGAAGTGATAAGAAATATAATCTCATCAGACCTCATTTTAATCTTAAAGACAAAATAGTAGCAGATGTAGGTTGTAACAACGGTTACTACATGTTTCGTATGCTTGAAGATAAACCTAAAATTTTAAAAGGCTTTGATCCCTCTCCATTTTTTAATCTTCAATTTGATTTAGTAAATCATTTTGTAAAATCAGATATAAAATTTGAACTACTTGGAGTTGAACATCTTGAAATTTATGAACATAAATTTGACTTTATATTTATGCTTGGTGTTCTATATCATAGAGCAGATCCTATTGGAACTTTAAAATCATTAAATAGAGCATTAAATAAAAATGGTGAAATTATTATTGATACATTTATGATAGATGGAGAGGAAGAAGTAGCACTTACTCCACATAGTCGATATTCAAAAATGCCAAATATTTATTTTGTACCAACAATACCAGCACTTAAAAACTGGCTAAATCGTGCAGGATTTATAGATATTGAAGTTATTGCGACTACAACAACGGATAGTGAAGAACAAAGAGTAACTCCATGGACATTTGAACAAAGTTTAGATGATTATTTAGATAGTGAAGATAAAACTAAAACAGTTGAGGGATACCCTGCTCCAAAACGAGTATATATAAAAGCTAAAAAGAAAAACTAATTTAGCTTTTCTTTTTTTTATTTATAATATTATCAGATAAACTAAATTTAACTAGCTCATCTGCAGTCTTGATATCATCAGGAAGATCTTTTAAACATCTTTCAAGAACAATAGTAGAACTTAAAGCATCACTATATGCTCTATGATGATTATCTATATTTATATCAAGTAGTTCTTTTAAAAATTTCAAACCATACTTTTCACTCTCGATAACTCTTTTTGCTAAATCTATAGTACACATTTTAGCATTACAAAGTTCACCTAGATCATATTGTTTAAAACTCTCACTAATAAATCCATAATCAAATTTAATTGCATGAGCTACGAAAATATCATCTTGTAAAAAAGTTTTAAAATCTTCTAAAACACCTCTTAATTCTGGTGCATCTTGTAGCATATCAGTTGTAATACCTGTAACTTTTGTAATTTGTTCTGGAACTTCTTTACAATATACAAGCTGATCAAATTTATCTATAATTTGACCATTTTTATATTTAACTGCTCCAAGTTCAATAATTTGACCTATGCTTGGTTTTCCTGCTGTTGTTTCAATATCAACAACACAAAATACTTGATCTTTAATATCTGTAATTGTAGGTTTATATACAATATCATTTTTTACAATATCTATAGGGAAACCATTTAATAGTAAAAGTTCAAACTCTAGTTGAGGATCATTAAAGACAGATTTCTGATTTTCTAAGAATAATAAAAATTCATCTATATCTATCGCTGATTTTTGAAGCTTAGGAATTAGTTTATTAAGATATTGCATACACTGCTTTACAAAAATCAATCATTTTTTGATTATCTTTTTTACCTTTACTTTGCTCTACTCCACTACTTACATCAACACCATAAAATCCAAAAACTTGAAGCTCATTTAAATTTGATGAATTTAATCCACCTGCTATTATCATTTTTGAACAATCTAGACCTTCAAACCAACTAAGTTCAAGTCGCTTACCTTCACCACCGTATTGTTCTACAAAAGCATCTACAAGTATATATTCATCTTTATATTTCAATAAATCTTCTCTACTCTTTGCTCGTACTACTTTCATATGCTTTGTTTGTAATGATTTAAAAAACTTTTCATCTGCTTCAAAATGAATTTGCGCAATATCTATAGCTGATCTCTTACAAATAAAGTCAATTTGTGTAGCAGGTAAATTTACAAATAATCCTACACTTTGAACAAATGGAGGTATTTTATCTATAATTTTTTTAGCCTCTATAGGAGAAATATATCTAGGTGATTTCTCATAAAATACAAAACCTAAAGCATCAGCTCCTGCTTTTATAGCATCATTTGCATCTTCAAGTGATGTAATTCCACAAATCTTAATTCTTGTCTTTTTCAAAATTATTTTACCTAAACTTGTAAACTTTTAATCGCTTTACTATAATCAGATGAACCATATACATAAGATCCAGCTACTACTACATCAACACCTGCTTCTTTTAGATCATGGATATTTTTATCATTTACTCCACCGTCTACTTCAATTAAACAATTTGGATTTCTTTTATTGATTAGCTCTTTTAATTTAGCTGCTTTTTCTATTACACTTGGAATAAATTTTTGACCACCAAATCCAGGATTAACTGACATTAAAAGTACCATATCAAGATCTTCAAGTAAATATTCAATAGATTCTGGAGTACTATGTGGATTTAATACAATCGCTGGTTTAATTCCTAAACCTCTTAACTTTTGAATTACTCTATGAGGATGTTTTTCACTTTCAATATGAAAAGATATATATTCAGGTTTAAGTGGGGCATATAGATCAATAAAGAAACTATTGTCTTCTACCATTAAATGGATATCTAAAGGTTTTGTAGCAGCTTTTGCTACTGGACCAACCACTACTGGACCTATTGTCATATTTGGTACAAAATGACCATCCATAACATCTACATGAATTAAATCACAACCACCATCACAAATAGCTTTAATCTCTTCATTTAATTTACCAAAATCTGCACTTAATATACTTGGAGCTACTAACATACCAAACCCTTACATTTCTTATATTTAAGTGATTGTATCTAATGTTTAATTAAGTGGTTATTTAATATATTTTTATACAAAACAAAAGGATTTAATCAATGCAAAAAGAAAATCTACTTATAGTTATATCTACACCTAACAAAGATTCAATCATGAAATTTCCACTACTTTATGGTGGAGTATCTATCCCTAGAGGATATTGGGAAAGAGTACATGTGATGTTTTGGGGAGCATCTATTCAAACTGTACAAAATGAAATTATCATAAGAGAAAAAGTCCAAGAGATGCAAAAAGATGGTGTTGAATTTAGCTCATGTATTGTATGTGCCGAAGAATACAATGCAGTTAAATATTTGGAAGATATAGGAATAATTTGTAATCATACAGGTGAACTTCTAACAACTGCTCTTAAAAATGATGATACTTGGGCTATGTTGACAATATAATTTACTAAAAAATTATTTTATTTCCTACTTCTATAGTTCCACTTTTAATTACAGTAGCTCTGTATCCACCTATATATTTTAAGCCTTTCATAATATCTACATCTAATAGCTTTGAAAGATATCTGCATGGTGGTGCAGTTCTTATTATTTTAAACTTTGCATTTCCTATAGTAAATTCTTTATCTTTTAATTTTTCTACATCAAAATTTTTTATAATTAAATTTCTTCTAAAATCTTTAAAGTCTAAGTTTGAATTTAATCTATCATTACACTCTTTAAGTGATTCAAATGCAAATATACTAATTTCTCGTACATTTTGATTTAGTTGTGGTTTATTAAAAGTTCCATCTTTAAAGAAATATCTATCCCCTTCTAAACCTCTTGATTCTATTGCATATACATTATTTACATAATGAAGTTCTTCTTTAGCTTTTTTACCAATAATTATATGTATTAATTCCATATGTTAAAATCCTAAATTTATATACTAAAAGTATATCATTAAATTATAAAGCAATAATTAGATACAATCACGAATAAATACAATATATTAGGACTATTCAATTGCAAAGTAAAATCAGAAATTTTTCAATCATCGCACATATTGATCACGGTAAAAGTACATTAGCAGACAGAATCATTCAAGAATGTGGTTCAGTAGCAGATAGAGATATGTCAGCACAAGTAATGGATACAATGGATATTGAAAAAGAGCGTGGAATTACTATTAAAGCGCAATCAGTAAGACTAAACTATGAAAAAGATGGAGAGCATTATATACTTAACCTTATTGACACTCCAGGACATGTTGATTTCTCTTATGAAGTTTCTAGATCACTAGCTTCATCTGAAGGTGCTTTACTTATTGTAGACTCTACTCAAGGTGTTGAAGCACAAACAATTGCAAATGTTTATATTGCTTTAGAAAATGAATTAACACTTATGCCTGTTGTAAATAAAATTGATTTACCATCAGCAGATCCAGATAGAGTATTAGAAGAGACAGAAGAAGCAATTGGACTTGACTGTACAGAACATAATCTAATTTCAGCAAAAACAGGACTTGGAGTTAGGGATTTAATAGACTCTATTGTAGATAGAATGCCAGCACCTAATGGTGATGAATTGGCACCTACAAAAGCACTTATTTATGATTCTTGGTTTGATAATTATCTTGGAGCATTAGCACTTGTAAGAGTTTATGAAGGAAGCATCAAAAAAGGTCAAGTACTTAAAATGATGAATACAAAATTTGAACATAAAGTTCTAGATTTAATGTATCCACATCCACTTAAACAAGAAAAAACTAATGAAATTAAAACAGGTGAAATTGGTATTGTAGTACTTGGTCTTAAAACAACAGAAGCAATTGCAGTTGGTGACACAATGACTGATGCAAAAAATCCAACAGCTGAAGTAATTGATGGATTTGAACCAGCTAAGCCATTTGTTTTCGCTGGTTTATATCCAATAGATACAGATAAGTTTGAAGACTTAAGAGATGCTCTTGAAAAATTAAGCTTAAATGATAGTTCAATCTCATTTGAACCAGAAAGTTCTGCTGCTTTAGGTTCTGGATTTAGAACAGGTTTCTTAGGTATGCTTCATATGGAAGTTATCAAAGAAAGACTAGAAAGAGAATTTAATCTTGATCTAATTGCGACTGCACCTACAGTTGTATATCAAGTACTTAAAACTGATGGTACAGAATTAATGATTCAAAATCCTTATGAACTGCCTATAGTTAATCATATTGAGACAATTTCGGAGCCTTATGTAAAAGCTACTATTTTAGTACCAGATGAATATCTTGGAAATGTAATTAAACTTCTTAACGACAAAAGAGGTATCCAAGTAAAAATGGATTATATTCAAAAAAGAGTTCTTCTTGAATATGACATCCCTATGAATGAAATAGTAATGGATTTTTATGATAAATTAAAATCAACTACAAAAGGTTATGCATCTTTTGATTATGAAGTAACTGGATTTAGACCAGGAAATCTTAAAAAACTTGATGTATTAGTTGCAGGTGAACCTGTAGATGCGTTAAGTATTATTGTACCAGAAGAAAAAGCAGTTGCTCGTGGAAGAATATTTGTAAAACAATTAAAAGAATTAATTCCTAGACAACTTTTCGAGGTAGCTATTCAAGCAAGTATCGGTAAAGATATCATTGCAAGAGAGACTGTAAAATCAACAGGTAAAAATGTAACAGCAAAATGTTATGGTGGAGATATTACAAGAAAAAGAAAACTTCTTGAAAAACAAAAAGCTGGTAAAAAAAGAATGAAAGCAATTGGTAAAGTTTCTGTACCACAAGAAGCATTTATGGCAGTATTAAAACTAGACTAAATATGCAAAAAAACTTATTAGGAATTTTAATAGCTACAGCCATTGGAATGGTAGCTATTTTATTATCAAATTTCATTACAATAGGTTCAGTTGCTATTGCAATTATTGTTGGTGTATTTATAGGTAATACAATTAAACTTGATAAAAAGTTTTCTCCGGGAATTACTTATAGTGAAAAAACACTTTTAGCCTATGCAATTGCACTTATGGGTATCAATCTTGATTTTTCTATTTTAGTTGCTCTTGGATTTAAAACTATTACTTTAATCATTATTGCTCTTGCTATAACTTTACTAGCATCAATATATCTAGCAAAAATATTTAAATTTGATACGAAATTTGCTCTAATGCTTGGTATTGGAAATGGAGTATGTGGTAGTGCTGCTATTGCGGCAACAAAAGATATAGTAAAATTAGATCAAGAAAAAGTTGGTTTATCTGTAGCTATTGTAAACTTTCTAGGTACAGTTGGAATATTTTTAGTTCCAATGATTGGAACATATTTTCTTACACTTAGTGATGTAAATAATGGTGTTTTAATAGGAAATACTCTTCAAGCTGTAGGTCAAGTAATCGCTGGTGGATTTAGTATCAATGATACAGCTGGACAAACTGCTACTATTGTAAAGATGGGTAGAATTCTTATGCTTACTCCTCTTATATTTGTATTAATATATTTTATCAATAAACAAGCAAAAAATATAAATAGTGCCTCAACGACTAAACTTGAAATACCAATGTTTATTACTGGGTTTGTACTATTCTCAATAATTGCAACTATTGGAATACTACCTGAATCTATGGTATCTATGATTTCTATTACTAGTAAATACTTACTTATTATCGCAATGGCTGCTATTGGTCTTAAAATTAATTTCAAAACTATTTTACAGCATGGATCAACTGCACTTTTAATTGGTACATTAATATTTATAATCCAAATTGTATTTTCTAGTTTGGCAATTATTTTACTTTTTTAGGCTTTTAGATGAGATGTATTTCATGTGAGTCTTTATCATGGAATATAATCTGTAAAAAATGTCAATCTAATTTACTTCAAGCTTCTTTTCACAAAAGAGAACTTGAAAATAATATTTTTGTATATAGTTTTTATGAATATGAAGATATAAAAAATCTAATAAATACAAAATACAAATTTCATGGTGATAGAGTTTTTAATATACTTGCAAAACTTGCATTCAAAAAATTTGCTCAAAATTTTAACTTCAATTCAAATGTAGTTGCTATACCAATAGATGACCACACAAGACATGATTTTTCTCAAAGTGCAATATTGGCTAAACATCTAAAATCAAATCATATTAAACCAATATACAATACACTCAAAGCTACAAATATTATAAAATATGCCGGAAAAGATTTGAATTTTCGGAAAAATAATAAACGAAATTTTGTATATACCGGAGCAAAAAATATACAAGTGATATTAGTAGATGATTTAGTAACAACAGGACTTACAATTTTAGAAGCAAAAGAGTGTCTTGAAAATCATGGTTGTGAAGTATTATTTGCATTAACTCTAAGTGATGCTAGGGTATAATTCAAAAAATATTTAATATAAATTCATACTTTATAAGAAGGTCTATTGTGGTAGCTATTGTTGATTATAATATGGGAAATTTAGCAAGTGTATTTAATGCATGTAAACTAATTGGAGTAGATGCACATATTGTTTCTAATCCAGATGAACTAAAGAATTATGGCAGAGTAATTTTACCAGGTGTTGGTGCATTTGGTGATGCAATGGAACACTTAGAATCTACAGGTATGAAAAAAGCTGTTTTAGATTTTGCAGCATCTGGAAAACCAATAATTGGTATTTGTTTAGGTATGCAATTACTTTTTGAATCAAGTGAGGAGTTTGGGGATCATAAAGGTCTAGGATTAATTCCAGGAAAAGTTATAGCTTTTGATAAATCAAAAATGAATATGGAAGAACATAAAGTTCCACATGTTGGATGGAATAAATTATTTAATAAACCATCACCACTTTTTAATACACTTACAAACCCTTATTTATATTTTGTACATTCTTTTCATGCCGTTACTGATAATAAGTATATAATAGGTAGAACACATTATGGATACGATTTTACAAGTGCAGTAAACAAAGATAATATTTATGGTTTTCAACCACACCCTGAAAAATCTCATGATAATGGGATACAAATACTTAAAAATTTCATGGAAATCTAAATTATGAAAAAAATAGCAATTACAGGTGCAAGCGGTTTTGTAGGAACTTATCTTACAAAAATGCTTCAAAACAATGGATATCAAGTAGCTACTATTAGACGAACTGATTTAAACAATGATGAAAAATTAATATCTATAGTTGATTCATGCGAAGTAGTGATTAATTTAGCTGGTGCAAATATCATTGCAAGATGGACTCAAGAATATAAAAAAATACTTTATAGTAGTAGAATAGATACAACCAAGGCTATTTTAAAAGCTATGAACAATTGTGAAAATAAACCAAAACTTTTTATCTCAACATCTGCTGTAGGTATATACAAAAATGATATACAATACGATGAAACAACAAATAGCTTAGCTGATGATTTTTTAGGAAATCTTTGTAAAGATTGGGAAAAAGAAGCTTTAAAAGCACAAGAGTTAGATGTAAGAACTATTATATTTAGATTTGGTATTGTTCTAGGGAAAGATGGTGGAGCATTATCACAGATGCTAACTCCATTTAAATTTGGACTTGGTGGAACAATCGGAGATGGAAGTCAATCTTTTTCATATATTCATATAGAAGATTTAGTAAATGCTTATAAATATGTAATTGAAAATGATTCAATTAATGGTCAATGCAATATGACTGCACCAAAACCCACAACAAATAAAGGCTTAACAAAAGCATTAGGAGATAGTTTACATAGACCAACTATCTTACCAATCCCAGAATTTATTTTAAAATTAATTTTTAGTGAAGGTGCAAAGGTTTTAACAGATGGACAAAGTGTAATTCCAAAAAAATTAGAAGATTCAGGATTTGAATTTAAATATAAAACAATAGAAGATACAATAAAAAATTTAGTAGGAGAAAAGTAGATGGATATATTACCAGCAATTGATTTAAAAGACGGAAAAGCAGTAAGGCTAAGTAAAGGTCTTATGGACAGTGCTAAGATTTATAGTGATGAGCCTTGGCAAGTAGCAAAGAGATTTGAAGAATTAGGCTCTAAGTGGCTTCATATAGTTGATCTTAATGGTGCTTTTGCTGGAGAACCCGCAAACTTAGAGCAAATTAAAAAGATCAGAGAAAACTGTAATCTTAAAATTGAACTTGGTGGTGGTATTAGAGATGAAGAAACTATCAAAATGTATGTTGAACTGGGTGTTGATAGACTAATTTTAGGTTCTATTGCAGTAAAAGATCCACAGTTTGTAAAAGATATGGCTTCAAAATATCCAATTGCTGTAGGTATTGATGCGATGGATGGTATGGTTGCAGTAGAAGGTTGGGCAGAGGTTTCAAATATGAAAGCTACTGATCTTGCTTGTGAGTTTGCATCTGCTGGTGTAGAAGCTATTATATGTACTGATATCTCAAAAGATGGTATGCTATGTGGTGTAAATGTAGAATGGACACAAGAAATTGCAGATGCAAGTGGTGTAGATACAATTGCATCTGGTGGAGTGAAGGATATTACTGATATTACTAATTGTAAAGCAAATGGACACATAGCAGGTGTGATTGTTGGAAAAGCATTTTATGAAGGGACTTTAGATTTAGAAGAAGGCTTTAAAGCTCTGTAAAAAGAGATTTAAATCAATTTTAGGTACAATCTTAATAATATGAAAAACACAATTTTAATTACACTTATTTTATCAATATTTATGACATTAGTATCAGCAGTCGACACTGATACTAAAGATAATGAACCAGAACCTACAAGACTTGAATCTCTTGCTAAATTATCTGGGGTTATTCAACTTGTAGAGCAATACTATGTAGACGATACTAAATTTGACAACATAATAAATAAATCTATTAAAGGCCTAATGCAGGAACTTGATGCACATTCAACATACATGGACGCAAAACATTTCAAAGAGATGAAAGTTCAAACAAAAGGTGAATTTGGTGGTCTAGGGATTGTTGTTGGATTAAGAGATGGTGCATTAACTGTAATCTCTCCAATAGACGATACTCCTGCACAAAAAGCTGGTGTTAAATCTGGTGACATTATTTTAAAAATAGATAATAAATCAACAATAAACATCACTCTTGATGAAGCTGTAAAGCATATGAGAGGTAAACCTAAAACTGATATTGAAATAACAGTTGTAAGAAAAGGTGAGCTTAAACCAATCAGCATTAAAATCACAAGAGATATTATAAAAATTCAATCTGTATATGCAAAAATACTAAATGACGATATCTTATTTTTAAGAGTTGCATCATTTGATTCTAAAGTAGCTAAAGACCTAGCAAAATATATCAAAAAATATCAAAAAACTACAAAAGGTATTATATTAGATCTTAGAAATAATCCTGGTGGATTATTAACACAAGCAATTGATACTACAGATCTTTTTGTCAACAGTGGAACAATTGTATCTCAAAAAGGTAGAGATACAAAAGATGAAGAAATCTTCACTGCAAAACGTGAAACTACACTTACAAATGTACCAATGGTTGTACTAGTAAATGGTGGAAGTGCAAGTGCAAGTGAAATTGTTTCTGGGGCTTTACAAGATGCAAAAAGAGCTGTTGTAATTGGTGAGAAAACATTTGGTAAAGGTTCAGTTCAGGTTGTACTACCTATTACAAATGATAAAAAAGAAGGTATTAAACTAACTATTGCAAAATACTATTTACCAAGTGGAAGAACAATTCAAGCAGTTGGAATTACTCCAGATATTTTAAGCTTTCAAGGTAAGTCTATAACTAAAAAGAAAGATGACTTTAGTATTAAAGAAGCTGATCTTAAAAAACATCTTGAAGGTGAACTTGAAAAAGTAGATGGAATTAAAAAAGATACTCCTAAAAAAGATGAGAAAGAAGATAAAACAATTCTTACTCAAAAACACTTAGACGATGACAATCAACTACAAACAGCTGCTAATGTATTAAAAGCACTAATCTTAACAAATAAATAAACTAATTAAAGGAATAAAATGAATATAAGTAAAATTATTGAACTTGGTCTTTGGCCTCAATCAAAGAAAACTACATCTGAAAAAGGTATACCTGAACTAGAAAACTTAGGATATAACCTATTTTATATTGGTAAAAATGCAGACCTTTATACTTGTCCAGGTGAAGATCAAAAGGTATTATTAGTAAGAAGTGACCGTTGTTCTGTATTTGATATTCCATTAAATTTAGAGATTGAAGGGAAAGGTATTTCTCAAACAATTATCTCTAATGATGGAGCTATGTTTGCTAAAGAGTCTGGAATAAGAACAGCAATTTTAGAAGAAAAAATTGATGAGTCATTAAGTATATCTCCAAGATGTCAGCTTATGGAACTATGTAAACCATTAGAGGCTGAAATTGATGGTGATGTTGTACAATTTGAGTTTATCTTTAGAAATTACCTTACAGGATCTTTATATGAAGCATGCCAAACAGGAAATGATCCTTATGGTTTAAATCTAGATTCAAGTCTATCACAATGGCACAAATTTGAAACGCCAATTTTTACACCTACAACAAAAGGTATAAAAGATGAGCCATTAAATTCTACTGAAGTAAGAAATTTATTCCCAGAAATCATTTCAAGTTTAGAAAAACTATTCAAAGATTTCACACAATTTGCCCAAGATCAAGGTATTATTGTAGTTGATACAAAACTTGAAGTATTTATTGGTGCCAATGGAGAGTGGATTCTTGGCGATGAAATACTAACACCTGAAAGTTCAAGATTTATTGCAAAAGAAGATTTTGATAAAGGTAATTATATTTCAATGGATAAACAAATTCTTAGGGATTTTGGTAAAGAGAATAATTGGAAAGAAAAATCAAAAGATTTATCTGCTGGGCAAAAGCTAGATGTTGATGTTCCAGATTCTATTAAAAATACAATTTTAAGTGGATATGCAACTATCCATGATAGACTACATAGATAGTTATAAAAAGATTTTAAGGCGATTTTCTAATCTAACTGATATAAGGCAGATTTAGATATAATCGCAAAATAATATAAAGACTGAAGGAAAGAAATTGAAAGCAATTATAAACATAGCACTTAAAAATGGAGTATTAGACTCTCAAGGTAAAGCAACTCATCATACACTAGATACTCAAGGATTTAAAGAAATCGTTGCTGATGTTAGAGTTGGTAAACAAATTATTATGGAATTAAACTGTAATGATGCTGCAACTGCAAAAGATGAAGCTACAAAAATGTGTGAACAACTTCTTGCAAATACAGTAATTGAAGATTACGATATTACAATAGAAGCATAATTATGAAAGTTTCTGTATTACAATTTCCTGGTACAAACTGTGAGTACGATACAAAGTATGCATTTGAAAAACTAGGTGCTGAAGTTAATATTATTTGGCATGAAGAAACTACATTACCAGAAGATACAACACTAGTTGTTGTACCTGGTGGATTTTCTTATGGTGATTATTTAAGAAGTGGTGCTTTAGCTAAATTTGCTCCTATTATGACTGCAGTAAAAGATTATGCAGCTAACGGTGGTAAAGTTTTAGGTATTTGTAATGGTTTCCAAATTTTAACAGAAACTGGTTTATTACCAGGTGCTTTAAAAAGAAATGATAACTTACACTTCATATCTAAACATCATCACTTAAAAATTATTAATAATGACAATACATTTTTATCTGAATTAAATATTAACGATGTTGTAAATATTCCTGTTGCTCACCATGATGGAAATTACTTTATTGATCCTGATGGATTAAAAGAATTAGAAGCAAATGGTCAAGTATTACTTAGATACTGCGATAAAGATGGAAACAATCAAGTTTTAAATGGTAGTGTTGAACAAATTGCTGGTGTTTGTAATAAAGAAAAAAATGTATTTGGTTTAATGCCTCATCCTGAAAGAGCTATGGAATCGTTACTAGGTTGTGACGATGGAGTAAAAATGCTTCAAGGTTTCTTCAAATAATTTAATGAAAGTAGGATAAAAATATGAAAATAATATTATTTATCCTAACTTTCTTTATGTCCAGTCTTTTTGGACAAAATATTTATCTAAAAAATATAGAATATCCATCTAATGTATATACAAATCAAATATTTAAAATCAAAGTAAAAGCTACAATAGTTGTAGATGACTATGATGCTATTGAAACAAACTTTTTTGATAGTAAGAATATTACATTATTAAATAAAGATTCAAAATGGAAAATTATAAATAAAAATGAATTCCATAATACATTTATCTATAAAGCAAATCATGAACAATTTATATTACCAAAACTAGAAATGTTATTAAAAGATTCTGACGATAATATTAAATATGCAGAAACTGTGGAACCTGTTAATATCGCTTTTAATAATATTGCAGTTGAAGATAAATTATTTTCTCAAATAATTGCAAAACAACTTACAGTTGTAGGACAGAAAACAAAACAATATAGTAATAATCTATTATTAACAGTACTAAAAATTAATGCTTATAACTCTAATCTTGAAGACTTTAAGCTAAATGAATATCAACAACAAGGTATTGATGATTTTACAGTAGAAGATGATTTAAAATCAATATACTACTATATAATAATTCCAAGAGACAATAAAGCATTGAGATTTAAATATTATAATTATATTTCAAAAGAATTTGAAACAATAATAGTTCCAATTGAACTATCAAATGATTTAATAAGTACTCAAACAGATTTAAATCCAAAGAATTCAAAGTTATTATTTTATCAAAAAGTTTTAATTTCAGTACTTACTATTATATTTTTAGCCTTATACTTTATTTATAAAAGAAATATTACTTTAGTTGTAATATTTCTTTTAATATGTTTATTTATAATACTTTCTTTACCAAATAAAACTATTACCGTATCTAAGAATACAAAGATATATATTTTACCACTTAAAAACTCTACAATATTTGATACTACAAACGAAGATATTGAAGTAGAATTTTTAAAATCAAAAAATGGTTTTACCAAAATCATTTTACCAAATCAAAAAATAGGATGGATTAAACAATGATTATATTTCAATACTTAAGATTTTTATTTACTATATTACAACTTTTAATTACTGTAACTATAGTAATAATTTTAATGTTTTTATTTAATAAACATAACCGTAAAATTAGAATAGCATGGGGTAAATTACAATTATTTCTACTAGGAATAAAGCTAGATATTGTGGGTTCTATTGATGAAGATGCTGATCTTCTAATGATAAATCATCAATCAATGTTAGATATTATAATATTTGAAGCAATTTTAAAAAAAGACATTGCATGGATAGCTAAAAAAGAAATTTCAAAAGTACCATTCTTTGGTCTTGTTCTTAAATTACCAAAAATGATTATAGTTGATAGAGAAAATAAAGCAGGATTAGCAAAGCTTCTAAAAGAAACTAAAGTTAAAAAATTTGAAGAAAAAAGACCTGTTGCAATCTTCCCTGAAGGAACAAGAGGTAAAGGTAAACGATTATTAAAATTCAAATCTGGGGCAAAACTAATTGCTCAAAAACATAATATGAAAGTACAGCCAATTATCCTTATGAAAACTAGAGAGTTATTAGATTCTCAAGGATTTAAGGCAAAAAGTGGAACTGTTAAAGTAATATATTTACCAGCAGTTGAAGCTTCAAAAGGAACTAATTGGTTTGAAGATACTGAAATGTTAATGAATGAAACTTTTAATCACAATAAAGTCTAATTATATTTAATTTTTTAAAATAATATCCAACATATTATCAATACCATTTGGCTTGATTAATTTAATCAAGCCTTCACTTTTACTTTTTATATCACTTTTCATAAATTCAAAAAATAAATTTTCATTTAAATTATCTTGTTCTAATAATATTCCAAGATCTAAGTCTGTAATTGATTTGGCATTGTAGTATTGATGATTAGCTGCAGCATATGGATATGGAACATATAATGCTGGTATTCCTAAAGCACATAACTCCCAAACTGTACCTGCTCCTGATCTACAAACTGCAATATCAGCTTTATTCAACTTTTCAAATAATTCACTTGTAAATCCAAAACAATCTACTTCTATATTAAGTTTTTTATATTCTTTTATCACATTATCTACATTATTTTTACCAGCTTGATGAATTATATTAATTCCCAGTTGACTTAATTTAGGAGCAACTTTAATTGCAAAATTATTAATAGCTACAGATCCTTGTGAACCACCTAAAAATATAATAGTTTTAACATCTTCTCGTATTTTTTGATTATCAAAAAATATTTTAGAAACAGGGTAATCAACTTTAATTGTGGCATTTGAATACGAACCAAATACTTCTTTTGCCCATTTAGAACTTATTTTATTTAATTTACCCATTACTGAATTTTGTTCATGAATATAAAAGTCTTTTCTTATTAATAATGCTGCAAATGAAGCAGGTGACGCAGAAAATCCACCAACACTAATAACCTTAGTTACATTATGCTTTTTAAATATATTAATACACTTTAATGTAGCTTTTAAAATATTTAATAATGAAATAAATTTACCAATAAACTTTTGATTTACTACCCCTTTTGTATCTAAGAAATAACTCTTCTGTAATTTAGAATAGTCTTTAAACCAATCTTGATCTGCCCCTTTAGTAGAGCCTATAAATATTACATCATGACCTAAATCATGTAATCTATTAATTAATACCTTAGCTATACTTAAATGTCCACCAGTACCTCCACCTGTAATTACTATTGTATTTTTCATATTTAGCTATACCTTTTTTCTATCTTTGGCATTTTTCTACTAATTGATAATACAGTTCCGATAGCTATACACAACGATAACATTGAACTACCTCCATAGCTTAAAAAAGGTACTGCCATGCCCTTAATTGGTATAGAACCTGTAATACCACCAAAATTAATTAATAATGCTATTGAAATTAAAAGTGCAATTCCTAATGTGAATAAATGATATTTAGCATTTTCAACTCTTCTTGAAATTCTAATTATCCTTTGTATTACAAATACTAGTGTAAAAATAACTAAACTAAGACCTAATAAACCTATCTCTTCAGTGATACCAGCAAGAACAAAGTCAGTATGTACTTCACTTAAATATCCCATCTTAATTGTACCCTCACCTAATCCACTCCCAAAATATCCACCATTATATATTGCATTTAATGAATGGCCTACTTGATATGGTTCGGGTAAGTTATCTAATCTAAATTTACTAGCAATTGATTCTGGGAAAATAGACAATATGCCATCCTGGACCATACTCCACCAACTATATACTCTATTTAATCTATGAGGGGCTGCAATAATTAATGCAATAAATCCAAGTATAGATAATATTCCTAATAATGCAAATACTCTATAACTTCTATTTGAAAATGCTAACATAATAAATGTCATAAAAAGTATTAGTACTAATTGACCAAAATCTTTTTGTGCTACAGCAATAATTGGAACAAGCATTCCAATTAGAATAATATAAGGTATATATAGTTTTACTTCATCTTTTGCTTTTAAATGCTTTTGCTTAGTAAGTAGATTTTTATTAAATGATCTCGCAAGAAAATATGCAAAACCTATTTTAAAAAACTCTACAGGTGCAATTGAAATACCTGGAAATTTAACCCACCTTCTTGCACCTAGGGTTTCAGTTACTAAAGCATCAGGTAAAAATGGCATAACAGCCATAAGAGATAAAAATAATATAAAGAGGATTGTTCCTATATAATCAATAAATTTATCAGGGTTTATTTTAGACATAAACCACATGATTGATATTCCCACAATCCCAACTGCTGCTTGACGTACAAAGAAATGAAATTGACTAAAATCATGGTTTGTAACTGTGTAAATAGATAAAGAATATGAGAAAATAATACTAGTAATAATTAATGCAGAAGTAGCGTAAAACAGTAACATATCAGGTTTATTATTAATATAACAATGGTCATCTTCTTTAATAATTCTTTTGATATAATCCATAATTGAAGTATACAAAATAATTGTTTAATTAACGGTATTAAAGGTAGATAATTGGATCATAAAAATTCATCAAATTTTACATCTATGCAAACAAAAACAAAGAAGCTTGGTATCATTATTGGACTACTAGTTTTCATCATATTTTTACTTTTAAACTCAGTATCAAACACAATCAATCAAGATAGAAAACTACCAGCTGTTTATAGTTCAAAAAAAGAACTTTCAGTTAGAGGTGATATTAAAAGTTCAGATAATTTTAAAATATCTACATCAAAAAAAATTTATAAAGCAACAATAGACACTCGATGTTTAGATTCAAACAAAAAAGATCTTTTTATTACATTGTTCTCAATATATAGTGGAATAAAAAAAGACATCATCTCAAAAAAGATCAATCACTCTTTACAAAAAAATAAAGGGAGATTAGTTTTATCATACAATATTAATTCAAGAGATGCAAAAAATTTAAAATTACTTAGCTATAAATTAAGACAATTACATGTTTTTAAAGCTATTCTCATTCATGGTAGTAAAATAATTATTGGCCTAGATATTAGTGAGAGTGGCGAAAAACGAATATTCCCATATGAAAATACACTTACACCGGTAATAGGCTATCTAAAAAAATTTGAAACAAAAAAGTCAAAAACAAAAGTTAAAGGTATAAAAGGACTTGAAAGCCAATACAATAAACAGCTTGATTCTTCAAAGGATGGTATCCTAAAGGGAGAAAGAGATGTCTTATCAAGAATATCATTTAATAAAAATTCAAAAATAAATAGAAGAATTGATGGAGCTACAGTTAATCTAAATATACCACTAAAATTACAAAAAAATATAGAAATTATATTAGATCATTATAAAGAAAAACTTGGAGCAAAGGAAGTTATGGCCTCTGTAATGGATAGTACAACAGGAAAGATATTAACACTTGCTACATCAAATAGATATAATCCAGAAAGAATTAAGCAATCAGATGTAGATAATGGATATTTACCTGTTAATTCAATTGAATATCAATTTGAACCAGGAAGTGTAATAAAACCTATAGCAATATCCCTTGTAATGGATCATGGAAGAATCAAAGATGGTGAAATATTCAAAGCACACAACAAAGGTCCAAGAAATAAAAAAGGTGAATATAAAAAAGGTGTTTATAAAATTGGAAGATGGCCAATTAGAGATGATCATCAATTTAAAAAGAAATGGTTAACATTGGATGATATATTAATCTATTCAAGTAATATAGGAACTCTTAAATTAGCACAAAGATTAAGTGGACTTGAATTTTATAATGGATTTAAAAAATTTGGACTATCCCAAAAAACAGGTATAGATTTACCATTTGAAAGAACTGGAGTAATTCACTCAATAGCTCAATATAAAGCCTATGAAAATAGAATACCAAAAAGAGATAATATTTTTAAAGCTACAGACTCATATGGTCAAGGTATCACTACAACTTTCATGCAATTACTCAAAGCATATTCTACATTTAATAATGAAGGTAAAATTGTAACTCCTCAAATTGTAAATAATATTCAAGAAGAAGGTAAAAAACAATATCCAATAAAAAAAGAATCAATTCAAATTATTAAAAAATCAACTGCTAAGGAAATAAAAAGATTATTAATAAAAACTGTACAAATTGGTACAGGAACAGCTGCTAAAATTGATAATATTGAAGTTGGTGGGAAAACAGGAACTGCAAATATATCAGAAGGGAAAAAGGGATATAGTCGAAAAAAATATATTACATCTTTCTTTGGATTTGCTAATGGTAAAAAACAAAAATATACTATAGGAGTAACTGTACGAGAACCTATATCAAGAGGTAAATATTGGTATTATTACTATGCATCAAATTCTGCTGTACCTGTATTCAAAGAGATTGTTAGTTCCCTTATTTCACTAAATTATCTTAAGCCTAAAGTAGATACAATCACACAATAAAATTAAAGGAAACAAATATGTTTGGATTTACAAAAGAATTAAAAGAATATCTATTTTCTAGTGATGAACTAGATCAATTTAACTATGCAAAATTTACACTTGACAATGGTGTAATTTGGATTAAATTAAATACAAATGATGTTACAAATACAGTATCAAATTTTGTTAGTTTAGCAAATGATGCATTTTATGATGGATTAAATTTCCATAGAGTAATACCAGGATTTATGGCTCAAGGTGGTTGTCCAGATGGTACAGGTGCTGGTGGTCCAGAATGGTCTATTGCTTGTGAAACTGATGCTAATGGTCAAGTACAC